>Ga0208639_1000133_pt1 | contig 56769 bp, 54 predicted proteins | sample ETNtaG_33_FD_185772 | JGI IMG/M metagenome (GOLD analysis project Ga0208639, IMG submission 185772) | Marine microbial and viral communities from oxygen minimum zone, Eastern Pacific Ocean - ETNP201310SV76 (SPAdes) (version 2) | ecosystem: Environmental > Aquatic > Marine > Oceanic ...
TCCATTTTCTTGGAATGCTCAACACGATTGGGTAGATGATCCTGATAATATTTCGATTAGATTAAAATCAGATAAGCTCTCGCTTGCCGATTATTACGCGACAAAGAATACTTATTCTAAACTTTCTATTGAGGCTATACCTGATTTAAGCTTTGAAGCTAGAGTCTCTCACAATTCTATGGTTGAAACTAGGGGCCCATTAATCGAAAAAATTAAACGATTTGCTAATGAAGGAGATCTGCATAATTTTGATATGTCTCTTTTTTGGGGCGCTATTAGGAATAACGTTAACTTTAGAGCAAAAGCTTATGCGCTATAAAAGTTTATTTTTACTACTTTTAACTTTTTGCATCAATGTGTTTTCTTTTGATGAAGGCTTTGCTAAAAATAATTCAATCAATATTGCCTATAGGGATTATGGGCCGATAAATGCTACTCCAATTTTGTTAGTGACGGGTCTTGGTGCCCAATTGACCTTATGGCCAGAATTTCTAATCAATGATTTGCAGGAAAATAATTTTAGACCCATAGTGTTTGATAACCGCGATGTTGGATTATCCACTAGATTTTCATCTCAACCATCTCAAACATTAAACTATTTAAAATATTTTATGTTTATTCCAATTAATTCTGAGTACACCATTGAAGATATGGCTTCAGATGGTATAGCTGTTCTTGATCATTTAGAGATAGGTTCGGCTCATATTTTGGGCATGTCGATGGGTGGGATGATCTCTCAGGTATTAGTTGCACAGCATCCACAAAGAGCCAAGTCATTTACTATGATTTCCTCAACAGCCTCAACACCAAATCCATTTAATGGTCCAAAGTTTAAGGTTACTCAACAGTTACTCAAAAGGTCTGCAGCTAAAGATGATATTGAAGGTAGAATTGATCAGTCGATTAAATTATTTGAGCTTATCGGTACTCCCGGAAAGAATTACAACACGCCGCAATTCAGAAAAAATATGCAAGCTTACATTAAAAGGGGCGGCGATGACGGGGGTTTTCTAAGGCAAATGGCTGCAATTATTGGATCGAAGAACAGAGAAGAACTTCTTAAATCAATCAATACCCCAACATTAATTATTCATGGCGATATTGACCCTCTTATTAAAGTTAAAAATGCCTATTCTGCCAAGAAATTAATTCAATCAAGCAAACTTGAGATCATTGAGGGTATGGGTCATTTATTGGATGAAGAGTCATACGCTAAGTTTCAAGATAAATTAATTGCATTTTTAGCAAAATAATTTTTTTAATTACATTTCATGATTCTTAAATGTCTTTACAATATCGAGCTATGAGCATTCAACCAAAAGAAAAATTTTTTTATGCATCTGGGGCTGTTGCGAACGGAGTAAAGGGCGATGCTTTTACTTTTTTTCTTTTATTTTTCTATTCTAATGTCATAGGCTTAACTCCCGGCCTTGCCAGTCTTGCAATTTTTATAGCCTTGATGGTTGATGCATTGACCGATCCTATAATGGGGGTGATCTCAGACAGAACAAATCATCGTTTAGGCAGAAGGCATCCTTATTTCCTTTTGGGAATAATTCCTATGGGACTGTCTTACTTTATGCTCTTTTCCATCCAATCATCCTGGGATTTATCACAACAACAATTATTTTTTTGGATGCTTACATTTACTATTTTGACAAGATTGGGAATGACTGTATTTGATGTGCCACATAGATCATTGGGGAGTGAAATGTCTCGTTCTTATACAGAGAGAACTTCAATATTTGCTGCGCGTGAAATGTTTGGTTGGGCAGGCGGATTATTTAATGCCTTCTTAGCTTACACCGTTTTTTTTAAAGACACTCCAGAATACATTCCTGGCACTCAAAACCCTGAACCATGGATTTACTATGGCATGACTGGCGCAATCTTAATGTGCATTTCTGTGCTTGTAACTTATTTTGGAACATTGAAATATCGAAACAGCTCGTCATTCAATCAAAGCTCTTTTGATTTAAAATTAATTTTTTCTCAAATTTTTATAGCCTTGAAAAATAAATCATTCTTAACTTTCTTTTTTGGATATTTATTTATTGCTGTAAGTTGGGGTTTAAATAGCTCACTGCAAATATATATGAATACTTATTTTTGGGAGTTTAAATCTATCATGATAGCTTCATTTTTAGGTATTTACGTTATGTCCGCATTTACCGCATTTTTGTTGATACCAAGATTAGTTCTATATCTCGAAAAGAGATCTATTTTGTTATTTGCAATAGCTTTTGCTGCGATAATTCCACCAATACCAATTATTCTTTATTTAAATGATATTCTTCCAGACTCTGGTTCTTGGAATTTATTTTTTGCTTTATCTCCATTTATATATATAGGCAATACTTGTTTATCATCAAGCGCCATCGTTAGAGAATCAATGCTGGGAGATATCAGTGATGAAGTTGAGCTTGAGAGTAAAATTGGTCAACAAGGTCTGATGTATGCATCTAGCTCATTAATAGGGAAGCTAAATACGGGATTAGGAATTTTAGTAGCTGGTCTGGCATTAGAAATTATTGGTTTCCCTCGGGGATCTGAACTATTGCCTAATACTGATCAAATATTTAGTTTAGCAATGGTTCAGGGTCCGTTTGTTGCAGTTTTAATGATTATCCCGTTTGGAATATTTTCTTTCTACAATATCGATCGTCAAAAACATAAAAATATTTTGTCTCAGTTAGAAGTTAGGTGATTTAATAGCAAAGTTTTATACTTAAAATATATGGAATTAAATATTAAAAATACTCCTAAGCGCATTAAGAAAAAAGACTTAATTATAGAATCAGCTGTTTCAATGTTCTCGCAGCATGGGTATCACAATACTAAACTAGAACAAATTACGAATTCTTTAGATTTAACCGATAAATCTATTTACTATTATTTTAGTAGTAAGGGTGATTTATTTATAGAGGTTATTCTTGAGATTCAATCTAAGCTTGATAAATTAATTGGATCAATTGATGAGATGGATCTTACCCACTTAGAGAAAATTAAAACTTACACAAATAGAGCAATGACCATCAGCGGCCTTACATTGCTAATGCAACTCCCAAAATCTCTTTCTAAATTTGCAAAATATGATGTCATAAAATCGAATGAAGCCAATCAATATAGAATATGGACAAACTGGTTTAAAAAAGGTCAAGCTGAGGGCTCAATGATTCATGGAGATCCTGATGATCATCGCAATTTTCTTTTTGGATCTTTATTCTACCTATATAGCACGTATGCAATTAAAGATAATGAAGCGTACGCACGCATTCAACCACTTATTGAAAAAATGATTGATAGAATGTATTCAACAAACTTCCAGAGGTTACAATGAAAGCTCCACATATAATTACGTTAATTCTTTGGGCCTTTGGTATTGTTAATTTACTTGAACCATTCAATGGTTGGCTTTTTTATATTGCATCTGGAATTTTTTACTTGTTGTTTATTGCTCATTTAATTGAATGTGTAATCTATAGAAATAAAATACTTAAATCTCAAGATTCACCATTTATTGCATTTTCAATGACTCTAATATTTGGAGTCATCTACCTTGGCTCAATTAAGGACTCTTAATATTTGGAAATCTTAGATGGGGGAGCAAAAATCCCAAGAGGTTCAATGGGCGTTTGGACTCTTGCCTGGCCTTCCATTATTACTAATCTGTTTTATGCAACAAGCTCAATTGTCGCGATAAAGGTTGTAGGTAATCTTGGGCCTGATGCAATTGCCGCAGCGGTCACAGGTCAGAGGGTCACTTTTATTTTACAGGCTGTATTAACTGGTGTCTTGGCTGGTTCAACAGCACTAATTGCTAGAAATTGGGGATCTAACGATAAGTTAGAAGCAGGAGTATTTTTTACCCGAACAGTTCAATTGGTGCTGTTTTTATCGATGGTATCTGCTATTTGTGTGTGGCAATTTGCAGAACCTCTAGTAAGATTTTTTGGTCTAAAAGGCCAAGCACTTACATTATCCATCCAATATCTCCAAGCCATAGCTCCATTCTATTTAGCTTTTGGATGTGGGATGGGTCTTATAACAGCTCTCAGAGCAGTTGGCGATGTAAAAACCCCTCTATTCATTGGTCTTATAATGAATATTTTCGCTATATTTTTTATGCTAGTTTTTGTAAATGGTTGGCTTGGATTTCCAAATTATGGTGTTGTTGGAGCAGCTTTTGGAAATGGCGTATCTTTTGTTATAGGGGCTTCATTATTAATAGTGTTCTGGCTTTCAAATCAACTGCCTGTTCGTTATTTTTCTATATTTGATCTTGATACTTTAAGAGTTAAAGAAATTTTTCAGGTTGGGTTACCTGCAGCTCTTGAGCAAATAATTTTTCAGGTAGGTATAACTGCATTTCTTATTTTAGTAGCTTATTATGGTACTGAGGCTTACGCTGCTTATGGAATTGGAGTGCAAATATTATCTTTTTCATTTGTTATTGGATTTGGCTTTTCAATTGCTGGAGCAACTCTTGTTGGCCAACATTTAGGCGCAAAAAATCAAGATCAAGCTAAGCGTGCTGGGTGGGGCGCAATGCGCTTATCAATTATTTCTATGACATTTTTTGGAATAATAATTGTTGTGTTTGCTGATCCCTTAGCTAGATTTATGATTGATAACGATGAAGTAGTTCGTTTAACAGTTATTTTTATTTGGTTGCTTGGATCAATGCAACCCTTGATGGCAATAGAATTTTCTCTTGGTGGTGCACTGAGAGGTGCTGGAGATACAAAAACTCCACTCGCAATCACGCTAACTTGTTTGTTATTTATTAGAGTATTTCTTGCGATAATTTTCTTCTTACTTGATGCAAGAATTGAAATTATATTCTCAACACTTGTTGCGGATTATGTTGTGAAAGGATTTCTATACGTAACTAGATTTAGATCTGACAGATGGATGAATTCTTTGAAATCTAGGGAAGCTGATCAGCTAATTTAGCTAGAACATCACTAATTCTTTTCCATAGCTTCTTTTCACTCGGACTAATTTTATTTGATTTAAGATTGTTAATAAAATCAATAAGTAAGTCTTTAATCTCATCATTTGTACTTTTTTTGCCAGAGAATTTATTTTGCAGCATCTCTATAGATAGTTTTTGTTTAATAACTTTATCTGAAACAGGAGGATCAATTTTTGCTATTAGCTCCAGCTGAACTGTGCATTCAAGAAGTTTGTCTGCATCAGCATTGTACAGTGGTTTTTTTATCGCTTTGAATATTTCTTTATTGATGATTGAATGATTTTCATCCGATGTTTCTATTAAACTCAGTAGATCTTCATAGGCACTAATCTTTAAAGCATTGATTGCATCAATTTTTTTATTTTCATAGCTTTTAATAGCCTTTTGAAGTTTGGCAAACTCAGGTGATTTTCGAGTTTTGCTTAGCTCGGAAATTTTTCCTTTCATATCTTTAATTGAGCAGCCATCATTTTTTAACTGATCAGCAAGATCGTTGATTATAACAAGCTCATTATTTATCAGAGCTTTGTCAGCTTCATAAAATCTATCAGCAGCCTCATTTAATTTTTTCCACAATATCGGCTCATTCTTTTTACCAGCTGGCCCGGCATTTTGATATTCACGTTTAATTTTTTGGAATTTTTGAATGCAAGTTTGAGCATCCTCATCATTAATTTGCTGAACTTTTTCAATTAATGATTCTTTGATTTTATAGTTTTTAGTTTCCTGTTGTTTGATTGCATTATTGATAGGTTTTCTTGCTTCTTGATATGCTGCCTTTAGCGTGGAAAAATCCTCATCTAAAACTGGCGCATAGCTTTGCCATTTTTGAAAAGACTTGCTTAAAAATCTACTCATATCAATCAATCCAGGCCAGTTGTCTGAATGATTGTTGGTGTATTGAACAAGCGATTGGATTATTTTCTCTCTCTCTTCAGCATTAGAGATTTTTATTTTCTTTAATTCATCATAGTATTGAGCGCATGGTTCCCAAGCTTTGTCAGTAAGGGTCTTAAAAGCATTCCATTGTTCACGTCCAGCAGGTTTAGATGATTGGTCTAATAATTGCCATTTGGTTTGCAGTCCATGAATTTCATTTGCTTGTTTTTTAGGACTTTCATGAGGGTTAGCTATCAAGCCTTCAATTTGCTTGATGATCTCATTTCTCTTTGGATTTGTAGCGAAAGATGAAATATCATTGAAGTATCTGGATTGAGCTGACATAAAGTTAAATCTATGTCTTAGCTTATTAGATACTTTTCCTTCAGCCTTCATGGATCTTGAGACCTCATTAACAAGTTTTTGAGCCAAACGAATTTCTCCAGCTTCAAAATGCTTTTCTGCTTTATCTAATGATTCAAATAAAATTTTATGAGTTTCCACAATAGTCTCTTTTGATGTTTATAATTATCCTTAAATGAGAAAAAGAATTTTAACAGGAATTACAACAACTGGTACTCCCCATATTGGAAATTATTTGGGCGCCATTAAACCTGCTTTAGAATTAGTTAGCCCTGACAATGATTCTTATTTTTTTCTTGCAGACTACCATGCCTTAATTAAGCAAAATGACCCTATTGAAATTGAAGCAAGTGTTAAAAATGTTGCATTAGCTTGGCTCTCTTCGGGACTAGACCCAGAGCAATCACACTTTTACAGACAATCTGATATTCCAGAGGTCCATGAATTAACCTGGATTCTAAATTGTAGTGCTGCAAAAGGGTTGCTGAATCGTGCCCATGCATATAAATCAATAGTTGCTGAAAATACTCAGTCTGGTGATGATGAGGATAGGGCAATCAATATGGGTCTTTTTTCGTACCCAGTTTTAATGGCTGCCGATATTTTACTTTTTAATGCTACCCACGTTCCCGTGGGCCCGGATCAGGCTCAACATATGGAAATGGCGCGAGATATAGCAGGCAAATTTAATCACTCATATTCAAATTTGCTGACTCTTCCAGATGCTTTAATACAAAACGAAATATCAGTGCCAGGAAATGATGGCAGAAAGATGAGTAAGACCTATAACAACATTATTCCATTTTTATCTTCAGAGAAAGTTTTACAAAAATCTATTTCTAAAATTATTACGAACTCCTTAGAACCTGGTCAGCCCAAAGATTACAAAACATGTACTCTTTTTCAGCTTTATTCCTTTTTTGCCACTCCAGATCAGATTGATGATATGAAGAAATCATATTCAGATGGAATTGGTTGGGGCGATGTTAAGAACGATTTATTTTCAATCATTAATAATGAAATCCTACCTATAAGAGACAAATATACTGAATTAAAAGAACAACCAGATTTATTAAATGACTTATTTTCTGATGGTGCTCGAAAAGTTCGCCCTCAAGCACAAGAGCTTGTTGGCAAATTGCGTGAGGCTGTAGGCATCTCCAAAATTGTATAAACCTACAACTTGGTTAAAGTTCGGTTTATTTGCTGTAGGCTTGGGTCAATCCTTTGCTTTTGTTTTGGTTCCTCCATTGGCAAGAGATTTGGGCTTGTCTGTAATCGAGACTTCGACAATATTCTCAATCTCTGCTGTTGCTTGGGCAATTACTAGTGCGTCTTGGGGCAGGGCATCTGATAAGTATGGAAGACGTAATATTGCAGTCATTGGTCTGCTGGGCTATTCGGTTTCAATCATTGCCTTAATTACACCTTTATTCCTTGTTGAGCAAAAAATATTAGATCTTGTATATCTTTTGCCTTTATTAATTTTAGGTAGATTGATTAATGGGTTGATTGGATCTGCAACAAGGCCTGCAGCTTTTGCTTATATGGCAGATATCTCGGATAGATCCAAGCGAACGAAAAAATTTGCAAGATTGGAGTCTAGTTTTCTTATAGGAACAATTATGGGGCCAATGTTAGGCGGTTTTTTATTTTTATATTCTAAAAGCTTACCTTTTTATGTTTTTGCATTTTGTGGTTTTGTTGCAGCTATTGGAATTTTAATCAGTTTCCCAAAACACAGTCTTCCTATTGAAAAGGTTGAAAAAATTATTTCAAAAATTTCATATACAGATAAGTTTGTGTGGCCATTTTTATTAATTGCAGCATTGTCCTCTCTTTGTCAGGCATCATTGCTCCAGTCCATAGGGTTCTTTGTAACAGATGTATTTTCTGGAGAGAAGGACCTACCCCTAGTGATAAGTTTAACTTTCGTTGTGCTGTCAATTTCCACTGTTGTCAGTCAATATATCTTTACTGATCTAATACCAATAGCTAATAATAAGTTACTAATATACGGTACTTTTTTAGTTACAATTTCCTATTTAATGGCAGCATTATCATCATCAATTGCTTTATTTTATTTGGCTATGATGATTAATGGTTTTGGTGGAGGCATGTTTAGACCTGCTAATGCTTCCTCTTTATCTCTAGCTCAAACACCAGATAATCAAGGCACGGCAGCTGGATATTTAGGTTCTGTAATGCCAATAGGTCACGTTTTAACTCCAATAGTAGCAATGCCTATTTATCAATTTGGACCACAGTATTTATATTTTTTTAGTGCTTCTCTGTGCTTTATTTCCTTATTATTTATAATAGGACACCCATTACTGAGAGATCATGAACAAACCAGCGTTATTACTAATTAATTTAGGAACACCAAATTCCCCCTCATACTTAAATGTTTTTAAGTATTTAAGAGAATTTTTAATGGATGGAAGAGTTATTGATATTCCATACATGCTTAGATTCGTGCTTGTAACTTTAATTATTTGTCCATTTAGATCATTTAGTTCAAGCAAGATCTATAAAAAACTTTGGAATCTTTCAGGAGGAGTTTTCCCATTGCTGAAAAATACAGAAGAACTAACAATTAAATTAAATCAAAAACAAGAAAAATATAATGTTTATTATGCAATGCGATATCAAAACCCAAGTATTCAACAAGTATTAGATCGTATTGGAGAAACTAATCCATCTGAATTAGTTGTCTTGCCGCTTTTTCCTCATTATGCTTCAGCAACCTCTGGTAGTGTGTTTAAAGAAGTAACTAAAAGGCTCTCAAAAAACTGGGTTATTCCTTCATTTAAGTTTATATCTCAATATTATGACCATCCATCATTTATACATGCATGGGTAGATACTGCAAAAAACTTTAATCTTGATGCTTATGATAAGGTTGTTTTCAGCTATCACGGTCTACCAAATTCTCAAGTAGATAAGGTATATCAGGATCATCAATGCAATGGAAAGAATTGTGAGCATGAAATTAATGAAGAGAATCTGTACTGTTATAAAGCAGCAGTTTATCAAACCTCTAAACTAATAGCTGAAAAACTATCTCTTAAGAGAGATGATTATGAGGTTACATTTCAGTCACGATTAACAAATAATTGGTTAGAGCCCTTTTCTGATATTGTTTTATCAAATTACCCTAAAATGGGTATTAAAAAAGTGCTTATTTTTTCCCCAGCATTTACTGCTGATTGTCTCGAAACTGTTATTGAGATTGGTGATGAATATAAAGAACTTTTTACTAAGGCTGGGGGTCAAACCTTAGATTACGTACCATCATTAAATTTTTCAGATGCGTGGGTTCAAGCTATTATAGATATTACTAATGAATAAAAGGATCTAAATGTTTAAAGAAAATATTCTAAAAGGAAAGAAAATATTAGTTACTGGGGGAGGCACTGGCTTAGGTAAAGAGATGTCAGAGCATTATGTCCAGCATGGAGCTGACTTGGTAATATGCGGAAGGAGGGAAAGCGTACTCGCTGATACAGCAGCAGAATTTAAAGATAAATATGGAGCAAATGTTCGTTATCAACCGCTGGATATTCGTTCTCCTCAAGATGTGGAAGATTTTATAGATTCAATTTTTCAAGAAGGGCCACTTCATGGACTAGTTAATAATGCTGCAGGTAACTTTATTTCTCCAACAAAAGATTTGTCCGCAAGAGGTTTTGATGCAATAGCAAATATTGTTTTTCATGGAACATTTTATGTAACTAATGCTGTAGGAAAGAAATGGCTTGAGCAACAAATAAAAGGATCTATTATTTCTATTCTTGCTACCTGGGTTTGGACGGGCTCTCCATTTGTTGTGCCCTCAGCTATGTCTAAATCTGCGCTTAATACAATGACAAAATCTCTAGCAGTTGAATGGGGACCATATGGAATAAGAATAAATGCCATTGCCCCAGGACCATTTCCCACTGAAGGCGCATGGGCTAGACTTAGCCCAAAAGGGGATCTCGATGATTCGGGTTCAATGAGCACAATTCCAATGGGTAGAGTTGGCCAAATGAGTGAGTTGCAAAATTTAGCAACTTTTTTAATGGCTGATGGATGTGAATATCTAACTGGACAAACAATTGCACTTGATGGCGCTCAGTACCTCTCGGGCGGAGGAACATTCTCGCAACTTTCAAAAATGTCAGAAGATGATTGGTCTGAAATTAGAAGCATGATTAAAAAAACAAATGATTCAGATAAACAGAAAAGATCAACCTAATGATTCTTACTTAGCTTAGAGTTTTCTTTAACTGATAGACTAAACATATTAAATTTAAAAAAAAGGGGTAAAAATGGAAGATCAACAAATGAAGGATATTCTAAATAAACAAAGAGCTTATTTTATTAAAAATGGCCCACCATCATATGATTTAAGAATTGATCGATTGGATCGCATGAAAACATTGATCATGGAGAATCGTTACAAGATAGTAGATGCATTGAATGATGATTTTGGTGTTAGATCCAAAAATCAATCTATGGCCACAGATGTTTATACAATTATCCCAAGTATTGAGTATGCAAAGAAAAATCTAAAGAAATGGATGGCAGGTTCAAAAAGAAAACCAAACTTCCCATTAGGTTTCTTGGGTGCAAAGGCTTCGGTAGATTATGAGCCATTAGGTACAGTCGGAATGATTTCTCCATGGAATTTCCCTATATTTCTAACTTTTTCTCCTGCAGCTTCAATTTTTGCAGCTGGTAATCAGATTATGCATAAGCCAAGTGAGTATACTGAGCAAACTTCAGCTTTATTAAAAGATCTTTGTGATGCTGCTTTTGACGAAGAGGAATTTGCAACTATATTGGGTGGCCCAGAAGTAGGATCAACTTTTACTCAACAAAAGTTTGATCATCTTTTATACACTGGAAGTGGCGCTGTTGCTAAGCATATTATGAGAGCTGCTGCAGAAAATTTAGTCCCAGTTACTCTTGAGCTTGGCGGCAAATCTCCAGTTATAGTTAGCAATACTGCTGATAGTGTAACTGCAGCTAAAAGAATAATGCTTGGTAAAACAATGAATGCGGGACAGATCTGTCTTGCCCCAGATTATGTAATGGTTCATTCAGAAAAGAAAGATGAGCTTGTATCTGGCATGAAAGATGCAGTTGCAGATTTTTATCCAGACTTAAAACATAACGATGATTACACTTCTGTTGTTAATCAAAAACATTTTGATAGATTGCAGGGTTTACTAAATGATGCAAAAGAAAAGGGAGCTGTTATAGATGAGATAAATCCCGCTAATGAAGATTTTTCTCAACAAGAAGCATTCAAAATTCCTCCAACACTTGTTATGAATCCTACAGATGATATGGATATTATGAAAGAGGAGATCTTTGGTCCCTTACTACCAATCAAAGAATTTACTGAGATTGATGAAACCATCTCCTATGTAAATAAAAATGATAAGCCTTTAGGTTTATATTATTTTGGATCGAATAAAAATGAAGAAGAGCATGTTCTTACAAGGACTTCATCAGGTGGCGTTACTGTTAATGATGTATTGGGTCATATACAGCAAGAAGATCTTCCTTTTGGTGGCGTTGGACCATCTGGAATAGGAAGCTATCATGGTGAAGAAGGTTTTAAGACTTTCAGTAATGCAAAAGCTGTTTATAAGCAAGTTGGTTCAAGATTCGACAAATTATTATCTGCAATCCGTCCCCCATATAAGGGTGATATTGAAAAGGTTCTCAAGCAGATAACCTAAGTGCTATGAACTCATTGCCTATTTACTTGGGCTACAAGTATTTTCGATCAAAGAAGGGCGCATTTGCATCCTTCACTTCTTTGATGGCTACTGCTGGGCTTTCACTTGGTGTCGCCGCATTAGTTATCGTCTTATCTGTCATGAATGGTTTTGAAAAAGAATTGCAAACTAGAGTTCTTGGCGTAGTTCCTCAATTGATTATTCGATCTAATGAAAATCTTGATAATTACGAGGAATTGATTTCTAAAATAAGCAGCGCAGAAAATGTTATCAGTGCGAGTCCTTATATCGAAACTCAGGGATTAATGAGCGCCAAAAATAGATCAAGAGGCATTTTTGTTACAGGAATTAAGCCTGAGTTAGAAGGTTCCATGTCTATTCTTCCACAGTATATGACTAGTGGGTCATTGGATAATATTTCTTCAAATAAAGGAGTGATTGTAGGTTCTTGGTTAGCTAGGTACCTAGGAGTAGAGTTTGGCGATACGGTCAATATCACAACAACCAATTTACGTTCTTCAATTATAGGAACTTTTCCAAGGACTATTTCTTTAGAGATTGTTGGCATATTTGAACTTAAAGCTGAATTAGATCAATCGCTTGTTTTAATTCATCATGATTTAGCAGCTAACATTTTAAACCTTCCAAAAAATGCTACCCAAGGCATCAGAGTTAAAACCAATGATTTATTTACCGCTAATTCACTCGGTTTTAATTTGCTGGCTCAACCATTTCTAAATGAAGACTATTATTATTTTACTTCTTGGCAACAGACTCATGGAACATTATTTCAAGCCATTAAATTAGAAAAAAGATTAATAAGTCTTATGCTCTTTTTAATTATCACAGTGGCTGCCTTTAATATCCTCTCAACCATCGTAATGACAGTTAAAACCAAGGAAAAAGAGATTGCTATCTTAAAAACTATGGGCTGTTCAAAAATTCAACTTACATTTATTTTTTTAAACTTAGGTTTAATTATTGGATTTTTAGGAACATTTATTGGTTTATTGATAGGGATTGCAGTAACTCCTAATATAGATCAGCTCATTAATATTATAGAAAATTTTAGTAACAGAAGTTTGATGGACAGTTACTTCATTAATTATTTTCCATATGAATTTAGATTAACTCAACTTGTATATATATGCCTTTCTGTTCTTGCAATGAGCTTAATATTTTCATATTTTCCAGCAGCTAGAGCAGCTAAGTTGAAGCCTGTAACTATTTTACGCCATGAATAAACTTACAGCCTCAAATATTAGTAAAACTTATCAATCGGGAGATCATCAAACTGACGTCTTATCAAATATCTCATTTTCTATTTCCGAGGGCGATTCAATTGGGATTATTGGCTATTCTGGAAGTGGCAAAACAACACTTTTGCAAATTCTTGCTGGGTTGGAGATGCCTGACCAGGGCAATATTTATTTCAATGACATCAATCTATCATCCAATAATGCAAAGAATTTTAATTCTATGAGAGGTAATTTATTTGGCTATGCATACCAATTTCATTACTTGTTAGATGATCTAACCGTATTTGAAAACTGTAATCTAGTTTTTAAGATTGCCAATGATAAGAAAGTTGATGAAAACTCTAAACAGATCATACAGATTCTTGATGAGCTTGGAATTGCTGCATTACAAGATAAGTACCCATATATGCTTTCAGGGGGTGAGCGACAACGTGTTGCTATTGCGAGAGCTGTGGTGCATGAGCCAAAGTTTGTATTAATGGATGAGCCAACCGGTAACTTAGATCATGAGAATGCTGAAGTAATTCAAAACTTAACTATTAAATTAGCTCAAAATCATAATATAGGCATTGTGGTCGCAACTCATGACTTAAATTATGCTGCTAAACTGGACAAAGTATTTCGCATTGAGAATGGAGATTTAAAGTTAGCATAAAATGAATAATTTATTAATATCTGGTGGATGGTTTATCTGGCCTTTGCTTGTTTGTTCTATCTTACTAATTTCAATAGTGCTTGAGAGACTTTGGTTTTTGCAGAGGAGGTTGGTTGCACCAAAAGGATTATTAAGACAGGCACAAAATTTAATTCAAAAAGATTCTTTTCACACTCAAAATCAGCAAGAAATTGCGGCTACATCACAATTAGGTGATTTGCTACAGCATTGCTACCAATACCGTTTGAATTCAAGAGAGTTTGTTGAGACAAAAGCCGAAGAGAAAGCTTCAGAGATTAAATTACTACTTGAACGAAATTTATCGATGCTGAGCACAATAGCAAGCATTAGTCCTTTGCTGGGACTTTTAGGAACTGTTGTTGGGATGATAACGGTTTTTAGTAACATTGACGTGAATGGCTCTGCAAATACAGATTTGCTTGCAGCCGGAATTTCAGAAGCTTTAATCACAACTGCTTTTGGGTTAATTATTGCAGTACCAGCTATTGTTTTTTATAGGTATTTTGAACAAAAAACTGTAATTTTGATGTCAATCTTACAAGCTAATACGTCAATTTTTTTAGATTTTCTATATAAAAAATGAAATTTTATAATAATAAAGAAAGAGCTCTTTCAATCGAAATTACTCCCTTGATAGATATTGTTTTTCTTCTTGTAATTTTTTTTGTTGTTACATCAAAAATAGAAACTAACCAATATCTAACTTTAGACCTTCCTGAGTCTAAATCATTTGCATCAGCTCTATCAAATAACTCTCAAAATATTATTTTATTAGAATCTGGGGTGCTCATAATTAATAATCAAGAATTTTCTATGACAGAGATTGATAAATTAATGGCTGGAGTTGCTGCAACCTTTTCTAAATCAGAAGTTGTTGTTCTCTCTATAGAAAGCAAAGCCTATCATGAGTGGGTCATAAGCTTAATGGATGGTCTGCAACAGTTGGGATTTCAAAACATACAGATTAAAACTTATACTGATTAGTCATGAATCCCTTAAAGAGACTATTTTCGTATACCTTTAGATTTAAATTTTCATTTATCTTAAGTATCTTTGGCTTTATTCTTTTTGCATCGGCAGATATTGCTGCTGTTGAATGGATTAGAAGAATTATTGAATATATCAATTCTGATCAAGATGATTTCAGCATATATCTTGTCCTAGCATTAATTTTTATTGCACTGGGAAGAGGCGCAGGCTTTTTTGTAGGTAACTATTTTATGTCTAGGGTTGGGTTTGGCATTGTTCATGACCTTAGATCTGAACTGTTCTCAAAACTGATTAATCTTCCTAAGAATTTCTTTGATCAAAATCAATCAGGCCAACTGATTAATAGAATTACTTTTACCACTACGCAAGTTTCAGGAGCTGCCTCAAACGCTATTAAGACTTTCGTAAGAGAAGGGTTTCTTCTTATCGGCTTACTAGCCTATATGCTTACTTTAAACTGGAAGTTAACACTGCTCTTGTTAATCACCACCCCATTTATAGCATTAATAGTCTATGTTGCTGGTCGACGATTAAGAAAGTTGGCGAAAACAATCCAAACAGCCATGGGAGATGTAACCCATCTTGCATCTGAAGCAGTTGATGGAAATCTAGAAATTAAATCATTTAATGCTGAAAAATATGAAAAAGATAGATTCCTCGCTGCCAATGCTTCAAATAAAAATCAAAATTTAAAACTTGAAGCAACAAGTAATTTGGCAACACCTATTATCCAGCTTCTAGTTTCAGTTTCATTATCTATCGTTGCTTATTTTGCATTGGGCTCACAACTTGGTATAGAGCTAAGTGCTGAAGATTTTGTTGCTTTTATAACTGCAGCGGGATTAATGGCAAAACCGATTAGGCAACTTTCAAATATTAATGCCGTAATTCAAAAAGGGTTAGCAGCAGCTGTAGAAATTTTTGATCAATTGGACGCAAAAGAAGAAGATGACACAGGCGAGTTAGACTCAGATATTATAGGAAATATTAGGTTTTCAGATGTTTCTTTTGCATATAATTCCAAAGAATCTGTCCTAGATAATTTAAATTTTGAAATTATTCAAAATGAAACAATTGCTATTGTTGGAAAATCTGGATCAGGGAAATCGACAATTGCTAATTTGATTTCAAGATTTTATTCTGATTACTCAGGAACAATCTCCATAGATGATGTAAGTATATTAGATTATCAGTTATCCCATCTCCGAAAATCTATCTCAATAGTCAATCAATCCCCAACTTTATTTAATGACACCATTGAAAAAAATATTGCCTACGGTGATAACGACATTGATCAAGCGAAATTAAAAGAGGCAGCTGAAATATCTGGTTGCAATGAGTTTATTTCAAGGCTGCCAGAAGGCTTTAAATCTGAAATAGGTGATGATGGTGTCTTATTATCTGGCGGTCAACGACAAAGAATAGCAATAGCTAGAGCTTTTTATAAAGATTCACCAATTATCATCTTAGATGAAGCTACTTCAGCACTAGACAATGAATCTGAATTAATTGTACAAGAGGCAATAGAGCAATTAATAAATAATAGAACCACCATTGTTATTGCTCATAGACTTTCAACTATTGAAAATGCAGACAAAATTTTAGTTTTAGATAATGGTTCAGTTGCCGAGTCAGGAACTCATGATGAGTTATTAGACCAAGATGGTATCTACAAGAGTCTATATCAAAATAAATTTAATGATTCTGGCGATCCCAAAAAACCATCAAAGAAATCTGTTGGCAAGGAGTACCTTCCAACATTTACCGAAGAGTCATCTCAGCAAGGGTATCTAATTGATGCCTGGTATAACAAAAGCTTTTGGTTATATATATTGGCTCCCCTTACTTTTTTATTTTCATCGTTAGTTAAGGCACGAAGGAATTCTTATATAAGGAACCCTAAAAAAGTTTGGAGTTCGCCTAAACCTATTATTGTTGTTGGTAATATTTCAATGGGCGGAACCGGCAAAACCCCTTTAGTTAAATTTATTGCAAATGAACTAGCTAAACGTGGCTTTAAACCTGGATTAGTAAGCAGGGGGTATGGTGGTAAGTATTCTGGAACACTTGAAGTTACCCCTGAAACTACCTATAAACAAACTGGTGATGAAGCTCAAATTTTAGCTAAATTAAATGTCCCATTTTTTATCGATAAAAATAGATCTAGGGCTGCAAGAAAACTGCAAGAAAAACATGATGTGGATGTAATTATTTCAGATGATGGCCTTCAGCATTATGCAATGGGTAGGGATGTTGAAATTGCTGTAATTGATGGCGCTAGAAGACTAGGAAATGGCTTGGCATTTCCTGCAGGCCCACTCAGGGAGCCCAAGTCTAGACTCTCCGAAGTTGATTTTATTGTTAACAATGGCGGCCCAACCGAAGGAGATGAAATTTTAATGACCCTGAGTCCCGCTAAGTTCATTCACTTAAATTCAGGCAAAGAGTACTCAGTAGATAAGTGGCCTATGCATAATCAAGTCCATGCAATTGCGGGAGTTGGTAATCCGAATAGGTTTTTTGATTTATTACTAAGGCTAGGTTTTGAGTTTGATAAAAATCCATTTCCTGATCATCATAAATATAATAAAAGGGACTTATATTATCTTGATCATCTTCCTATTTTAATGACTGAAAAAGATGCTGCTAAATGTAAACATTTTAAAAATTCAAAGATTTGGTATCTTAGCATTGAGTCTAAAATAGAATCTCAGTTTGTTGATAGACTTGAGGAGAAGTTAAATGATAGATAAGGATATTTTAAATATTATGGGATGCATAAGATGCAAATCAAAGTTGATTGATAGGGAGGATCATCTTGAGTGTGATCAATGCAACATTGGCTATCCAATAGAGGATGACATACCTAGGATGTTAGAGGATAGAATTTTTTCTCTGAATGACTGATTCTTTCGTTATTATTGTCCCAGCAAGAGCTGGTTCAACTCGTTTACCTAATAAACCATTGGCCATGATCAATGGCCGCACTTTAATTTCTCGGATTATAGATTTAGCTAATTCCTCAAACGCTTCTAATGTATATATTGCAACCGATAGCGATGAGATTAAAGATCATTGTGTATCATGTGGTGCCAATGTTGTGATGACTTCATCCAATCATATTTCTGGTATGGATAGAATTGCTGAAGCAGCAAGAATACTTGATTTACATCTAGATACTCCAATTGTTAATCTTCAAGGCGATGAACCATTTATGCCTGCCCAGATTATCAACCAATTACCCATGTTACTAACTACAGATACACCAATATCAACCGCATGCATTAAGTTTTCAAGCACAATGGATTTCAATAGCCCCCATGAAGTTAAGGTTGTTAGGTCTAGATCAAAAAAAGCAATGTATTTTTCGCGTTCCCTGATACCCAACTCATTTACAGCAGAATATAAGAATTACTTAAAGCATTTAGGTATCTATGCTTATACCAATCAAACTCTTCAAGCCTTAAGCAAATTAAAGCCAACTTTAAATGAGGAATCAGAGAAATTAGAGCAATTAAGATTTTTAGATAACGGCTTTAATATTATTGTTGAGGATTTTGAATGTGAATCACCAATAGGCATAGATACTCCTGAAGACTTAGAAGCTGCAACAATCTTTGCTAATAAAAATGATTAATTATGATGATATCTAATTCTTTTGGTCTTAAGGCAAAAGCAAAAAATTACATACATATAAATACCTTAGATGATTTATCTTTTCTTGAAACGCTTGATGATGAAGAGATATTGATACTTGGCGCAGGCACAAATGTAATTTTAAGCGACTATTTTAATGGGACTGTTATCGGAGTTAACTTAAAAGACATAGAAACAAATAATAATTTTATTTCAGTTGGGGCAGGACTTGATTGGGCTGATTTGATTGAGTATTGTTTAACAAATGAGCTCCATGGAATAGAAAATCTTACACATATTCCAGGATCTGTTGGTGCAGCACCTGTACAAAATATTGGAGCTTATGGAGTTGAAATTAGTTCTTTTATTAGCAGTATTGAATGTTTTAATTTAAAAACTAAAAAGTATGAAACTCTTGATAATGATCAATGTCAGTTCAAATATCGAGATTCAATATTTCAATTAAAAGATTTTGTTATTTTAAAGGTTAATTTTATATTTAATAAATCCTTTGAACCTAACCTAAGCTATCCAGCATTAAGTAATTTTCTTAAAGACAACTCAATTGATGCATCATCTATAACGCCCAGAATGCTTTCTGAATCAGTAAAAGATATTAGAAATTCCAAATTGCCTGATCCAAAGCTCCAGCCTAACGTAGGAAGCATCTTTAAAAACCCTATAGTAAGAACCAATGATTTTGATCATGCTTTTTTAGATGGTCATAAGTGGGATCAGGGCGATGAATACACCAAGCTCAGCTCAGCCAGACTTATAGAACTCATTAAATCTGATTTAAGTATTCCTGATACTTTACGTTTTTATGAGAATCATTCTCTTGTGCTTATTAACAATGGTGGAGCATCATTTGATGAGGTTACCAATCTTCTCTATCAAATTAAGTCTAAGATACTCAAAAAATTTAAAATAGAATTAGAAATAGAGCCTGAGATTATTTCATCATGATGTTCTTTTCAGCAGCCTTAGCTCATTTGTTAGCTGTAATGTCACCTGGTCCAGATACTGCTATTATTTTTCATCAATCACTTGCTAAAGGTAGAGCTCAGGGAATTCTTACAGCCTTAGGTATTGGTTTTGGTATATTTATACACTGTTTTTTTGCTATTTCCGGAATTTCATTATTAATTTACAGCTCTGAAGAAGCAAAGTTTTTTATCAAATGTTTGGGAGCTTTATATCTGCTTTATCTTGGAATTAGCTTTTTTATTTCAAAAAAATCATCTGAATCTGATGATGTAAAAGTCTTATTTAAGAACCCTTTTATCATTGGATTGGTAACTAATTTATTAAACGTAAAAGCATTTTTATTTACTGTGTCTTTGTTCTCTTTTATAAATCTTGATTCAAGTTCATTAATGTCCATCATCTACTTGTTATATTTCCCATTAATTACTGCAGCATGGTTCTCCTTTGTGACTTATGCATTAACCCACCACTCAATGGGCGATATATTTAACAAACATTCTGATAATATCCAGTTTGCTTCATCAGCGTTTATTGCCGGATTAGGATTATTAATTTTACTGCAAACTTTATATGGACTTCTCTGATCTCTTGCAATCTGTAAACTCAATTGAGGAGAAGTATCCCCCCGTGCATCTATGGAATCCTGATTTGTGTGAGGGCGTCGAGATGAAAATTGATAGAGAGGGGAATTGGTTTTATCAAGGTTCAATTATTGGCAGGGATAAATTAAAGATATTATTCTCTAGAATTTTAAAATTTGAGGATGGTAATTATTATTTGGTTACGCCTGTTGAAAAGGTACCTGTAAATGTAGATTTAGCTCCATACATGATAGTTGATTATGAGGTTGATTCAGATCATCAAAATATTGTTTTAAAAACAAATTTAGATCTATCCATACCCTTAGATCATGAGCATAAATTAGAACTTAAGAAAATAGGTGATGAACATATTCCATTTGTTCATGTAAGAAATAATATTGAAGGATTTATATCTCGTTCTGTTTATTATTCATTAATAGAAATAGCTCTTAAGCAAGATCATGCTTCTAAAAAGCAGTTATCTCTTAAAAGCTTTGATTGTATATTTGAGTTGGGCAAGATGAACGATTAGTTCGACTCTTCTTCAATCCATTGATTGATATATTCCTCAAGAATATCTAGTGGCAGGGCACCTCTTTTAAGCACCTCATGATGAAAATCTTTGATATCAAAGTTGTCGCCTAACTCAGATTCTGCCTTTGCTCTCAGTTCAAGTATTTTTAGTTGACCAATTTTGTAGGCAAGAGCTTGCCCAGGCCAATTGATATATCTATCTACTTCATTCATGACATCTTGTTTGGTTTTCGCAGAATTATCCAGGAAATAATTAATTGCATCTTGTCTACTCCAATCAAAATAGTGCATACCAGTATCTACAACGAGTCTAATTGCTCTCCACATGTCATAGGTTAGTTGACCAAATCTAGAATAGGGATCTTTGTACAACCCTAGATCATAACCAAGTCTTTCACTGTAGAGTCCCCAGCCTTCAACAAAGGCAGTGATGCCTCCATACTTTCTAAAATTAGGTAAATCTAATTCCATTGCTAGTGCTATTTGAAGATGATGCCCAGGCATCGCCTCATGGACACTAAGCACTTCTATTTCATATTTTGGTCTAACTTCAGGACGATATAAGTTTACATAGTAATAACCTGCTCTAGATCCATCTGCTGCAGGTCGTTGATAGTATGCTGTTGTTGTATCAGGCGCGCTTTCCATTGGAATGGGTTTTAATCCATATGGCATAGATGGGAGCACTTTAAAGAGTTTGACTAGCTCTGGATCAATTCTTTTTGAAGTTGCCAGGTATGACTCAAAAAGCTCTTCAGATGTCTCATAGTAGAACTTAGGATTAGTGCGCAAGTCATCTAGGAAAGATTTAAATGTTCCATCCCATTTAACTTCCTTAATTATGGCATTCATTTCATCTCTTATTCTGGCCACTTCAGCTAAACCTATTTCATGTATTTCTTTTGGCGTGAGGTTTGTAGTAGTAAATTTTCTAGCTAAGAATTCATAATATTCTTTACCATTCTTAATTTCTTTAATGCCAATGGGTGTTCTGCAGGCTGGTAGGTACTCATCCTTAAAAAATCTATGAAGTTTTACATAAGCAGGAATAACTTTTGACTTAATTACATTAAGAGCTTTTTTCTGGATCTCTTCAGTCTCAATCTTGTTAATTGATCTATCCATCTCTAGAAATGTTCTGTAGAAAGGACTATCTTTTGGTTTTACAAAAGCTTGAAGCTCGATCTGTTTATAAACTTTTTGCATGAGAAATCTTGGGGGGACAATTTCTTCTGCAATACCTATTTTTCCTTTTTCGATTGCTGCATCTACCAAGACATCTATTTTTGAAATCCTTTCTATCCAATCTAAATAGTGTTGCTTATTTCTGAAGGGTACTATGCTGGTAGTTTCATGCTGCAGCTGAATACCGCCTCTATGACTAAATGGAATTAAAAAAGTTTTATATGCATGAGATTCTATGGAATTTTCATACTGTTGTTTGAACAATAAGTAATTCACCTTATTATCATCAGAGAAATCACTTATGTCTAATTCATCTAATTGACTAAGAACATCTAATTGATGTTGATGATCTGAGTAAATATTTTCGACTGAAGTATCAGACCATTCAGTATTTTGACTGAGATCACCCATGCTTGAAGCATAAACAGGATTGTCATTAATAATTTTAGACCACTCTGAATCAAGCAACGATTCAAACTTACTTTGCGGAGACTCAGATGAGCAACCTACAACAAAAATTAAGACTGCAATTAGTTTAATATTGTTCATTACATATTTGGGTAATTTGGGCCGCCAGTTCCCTCAGGTGTGATCCAGGTTATATTCTGTGATGGGTCTTTAATATCGCACGTTTTGCAATGCACACAGTTTTGCCCATTAATAACAAATTCTGGGCCTGAATCCTTTTCAACAACTTCATAAACTCCAGCAGGGCAATATCTTTGGGCTGGCTCTGCATACATTGGAAGATTTTGGAGGATAGGAATAGTAGAATCTTTTAATGTTAAATGACAAGGCTGGTCTTCTTCATGATAGGTGTTAGATAAGAAAACACTGCTCAATTTATCAAAGCTAATTTTTCCATCTGGTTTTGGATACTCAATCACTGGCATATCGGCTGCAGGTTTTAAGCAAGCATAATCTGGTGTTGTGTGATGCAAAGTAAAAGGTAAATTGCCTCTAAAAATAAGTTGATCAATGGCATTAAAAGCAGCCCCTATTAGTGCACCAAATTTATGAAACATTGGACCAAAGTTCCGTGATTTATGAAGCTCTGTATGTATCCAGCTGCTTGCAATCATTTCATCAAATTGCAAGGTGTCTTCAGAATCAATATTATTAAAGATTGCTTCTGCGGCTAGCATTCCAGATTTCATTGCAGTATGCGAACCTTTAATTTTTGAAAAATTAAGTGTGCCTGCATTATCTCCGACCAGCAATCCGCCTGGGAATTCCATACTAGGAAGAGACTGAATACCGCCTTTGATCAAGGCTCTTGCTCCATAAGTTAGTCTTTCGCCACCCTCTAAGTATGGTCTAATTGATGGATGTGTTTTCCAGGTTTGAAATTCATCAAAAGGGCTTAAATGAGGGTTTTCATAATCAAGAGGGACCACATAACCTAGGTAAACTTCATTATTATCAGCGTGGTAGAGATAGGATCCAGCTGGAGTATTTTTTGCGCTAGGCCACCCATTGGTGTGTATAACTAATCCTTCTTCATGAACCTTATCTGTAACTTTCCAGACCTCTTTAAAACCAATACCATAATGCTGGGGATCTTTATCCTTGTCTAATTCATATTTAGCTATAAGCTGCTTCCCCAAATGGCCGCGACAACCTTCTCCAAAGATTGTGTATTTAGCCTTGATATCAATACCAGCTTCAAATCCAGGCTTTTGCTCACCATCTAGACCAACTCCCATGTCACCAGTTCTTACGCCAACAACTTTATCATTTTCGTAGAGAATCTCGCTTGCAGGAAATCCAGGAAATATTTCTATTCCTAAGTTCTCAGCTTGAGTTGCAAGCCAGCGACAAAGATTTCCTAAACTTGTAACGTAGTTACCATGGTTATTCATAGGAGGCATAACAAAAGAGGGGATAGATATTCCAAATTTTTTGAAGAGAAACATTAGCTTGTCTTTTTTAACTGGAACATTTAATGGGCAGCTTTTATCTTTCCAATCAGGTATTAATTCATTCAGTGCAGTTGGTTGAAAAACATTGCCTGAAAGAATATGAGCTCCAATTTCAGAACCTTTTTCAAGCAAGCATATTTCTATAGATTTATTTTTTTCTTTTGAGAGTTGAGCAAGTTTTATTGCTGCACTTAAGCCAGAGGGACCGCCTCCAACTATGACAACATCATATTCCATTACTTCTCTTTCCATGAGTTAGCTCCCTCTTTTTTTAGTGGTAAAAAAGCATTACAATTATATCCCTTACATAACTATCAAACGAATATTTTTATATTAAAAATTGATAATAAAATATAACTAAATATAATATTTCCAAATTAAACGAGCCCTATATATGAAAATAGTAGTACCCATAAAACGCGTTGTTGATTATAACGTGAAAGTCAGACCTCTTGGAGATCAATCAGACGTTGATCTTAACAACGTCAAAATGGCAATGAATCCCTTTTGTGAAATAGCTATTGAGGAGGCTGTTAGATTAAAAGAAGCTGGAACTGCCAATGAAGTTATTGCAGTAACGGTTGGTAAATCAGATTCGCAGGAGCAGCTAAGAACTGCTTTAGCCTTAGGTGCAGATAGAGCTATATTAGTAGAAACAGATTCATTGCTTGAGCCACTGGCCATTGCCAAAGCATTAGCGAAAGTAATTGAAGCTGAGTCACCTCAACTTGTGATACTTGGTAAACAAGCCATTGATGGAGACAACAATCAAACAGGGCAGATGCTTGCAGCTTTATTAAATTATGGTCAAGCAACTTTTGCCTCAGAAATTTCTATTGATGGGGATTCTGTATCTGTCACTCGTGAAATTGATGGCGGTCTGCAAACTATTAAAGTTTCACTTCCAGCAATTATTACAACTGATCTGCGATTGAATGAACCGCGTTATGCATCGCTGCCTAATATTATGAAAGCAAAAAAGAAAGAATTAGATATTCAGCCAATTGATGCCATGGGCATAGATACAGCACCTCGGATAGAGCTACTTTCGGTTGAATTACCACCAGCAAGACAAGAGGGCATTAAGGTTGAATCAGTTGAAGAATTAGTTACCAAATTAAAAAATGAAGCAAAGGTGATTTCATGAGTACATTAGTTATAGCAGAACACGATAATGTCAACCTCAAGCCTGCAACACTCAACACTGTAGCAGCAGCAAATGTAATTGGTGGCGCAGTTCACATACTTGTAGCTGGAAATACTTGTCAATCTGTTGCAGATGAAGCTGCAGCTGTAGATGGTGTTGAAAAAGTTATTTTAGCTGATGACTCTGCATACGAAAATCAATTAGCTGAGAGCACAGCAAATTTAATTCAATCAATTTCTGCTAATTATTCTCATATTCTTGCTCCAGCCACAACTTTTGGTAAGAATGTTTTACCAAGACTAAGCGCATTGCTTGATGTTCAGCAAATTTCTGAAATCACTGAAGTTGTATCAGACGATACTTTTAAACGTCCAATATATGCTGGTAGTTGTATAGCGACAGTTAAATCTAGCGATTCAATAAAAGTTATTACTGTCAGAGCTACTGCTTTTGATCCAGTAAATGCTAGCGGCGGGTCTGCATCTGTCGAATCAATATCAGCTGATGGTGTCTCTGATTTATCTTCATTTGTAAATGAAGAGATTGCACAGAGTGATCGACCAGAACTCACTGCAGCAAGCATTGTTATTTCTGGTGGACGAGGCATGCAATCAGGAGATAATTTCCATCTCTTGGAAACTATTGCTGACAAACTTGGTGCTGCAGTTGGCGCTTCAAGAGCAGCTGTAGATGCAGGATTTGTTCCAAATGACTATCAAGTTGGTCAAACAGGAAAAATTGTAGCTCCAGACTTATATATTGCAGTTGGTATTAGTGGAGCTATCCAGCATTTAGCTGGAATGAAAGACTCAAAAGTTATAGTTGCGATAAACAAAGATGAGGATGCGCCTATATTTCAAGTAGCTGATTACGGTCTGGTTGCTGATTTGTTTAACGCTTTACCTGAGCTAGCTGAACAGTTATAACCTACTGATTTGTAGTTAAATTTATGCCCAACCTGTCAATATTTTGGCTGGCTGAACCATTAATTAGCTCACATTCTTTCGCTAACAAGCAGTACCTCCATAGGACATAATCTTTATCAACTCCCATCCCTCCATGCAGGTGTTGGGCTGAGTAGCTAATTTTATGACACGCATTCCCAGCCCAAATCTTAGATACTAAGGCATCATTTTCACAATCAAGGTTAGTATTTAAGTTTATAGACGCTTGTTGATTAACAAGCCTTAAGCATTCAAGCTCTATAAAACAATCTGCAGCTCTATGTGATACAGCTTGGAAAGTCCCGATCACTCTTCCAAATTGTTCTCTCTCAGATGTATATCCCGCTATCAATGATGTCATTTTTTCAGTCACACCTAGCGCAATATAACTTCTCATTACCATGTTTACTTGAATTAGATACCTCAAAGCCTCTAATCCTCTACCTTTATTATGAATAATAGATTCTCTATCTACTCTTACTGAATCTAGTTCTACTTTAAAAAGAGGAGAGTTGGCCGTGCTAGATAACTCTGTTAACTTAACTTTATCTGATTCAACGAGCACCAATAAAACACCTTCATTTGAATTAGCTGAAATGAGAACACTTTTAGCCATTGAGGATATTTCAGATAAATATTTAGTTCCTGAAATTACTAGCTGATCATCTTTTATTTTAGCTGTAGTAATTGGATTTTCAGGATCTTGGTTAGAGGGTTCTAAAATTGCTGAGGTGTAGATTTCACCTGCAATTATTGAGCTGAGTATTTCATTACAAAATTCTTCATTGCTAAATTTCTGAATTGTTTGAGCTACATCTACCAAACAACCACTTAAACTTAATGGCGCAGCATGATATCCCAGTCGCTCAAATAATATACCCAGATCATAGAGGTCTTCGCCACTCCCTCCGTATTTTTCATTTAAGCCTAATCCTAAATAACCATTGCTGGACAATAAAGAAAGCAAACTTGCATCATGTTTGAAGTTTGAATCATATTCTTTTAAGAGTTCCTGCGAACAATGCTCATTGAGGATCTTGTCTAAAGAATCTCTGATTTCAGTTTGATGGGACAGCTCAGAAAAATCCATTAGCGTGTTCTTGGCATTAATAATCCGGCCATAGCAATAATATCTCTTTGCACTTCGTTAGTCCCACCACCAAAGGTTAAAATTGAAGCAGTTCTATACATACGTTCTAGTCGTGCATTTAAAATTGTTAATTCAGAGTCATTTTTTAGAATGCTGAGCTCCCCCATGATTTCCATCATGAGTCTATAGGCTTCAATGAAAAATTCAGACCCATAGACTTTTGCAACAGATGCCTCAGCCATATTTAACTGGCCTGATTCCATGATCCAGGTTTGCTTCCAGCAAATTAGTTTGAGAGCCTCAATGCCTGAATGAACTTGGGCAAAGTTATGTTGAACCCATGACAGATCACTTAAACATTGATCATTGTTAATTTTTGTAGATTGAGCTGTTTTTAAGACATCCTTATAAAGCTCCTCTACGGGCCCATGATTTACAAGCGCTAGACGTTCTAAATTTAGTTGGCTGGTGATCAATGACCAACCTTGATTGAGCTCTCCCACAAGGTGAGTATCTGGCACATGAATATCGTCATAAAATGTTGCATTGGTTCTGACATCTCCCAAAGTATTTATTGCAGACATAGAAAACCCAGGATCATCGGTTGGAACAATGAACATTGAGATTCCTTTATGATTTTTGGCATTAAAATCAGTTCTTGTTGCTAGCCAAATATAGTCAGAGAAATTAGCTAAACTAGTCCACATCTTCTGACCATTGATTAGGTATCCATCAGTTTGTTTAATTGCTTTTGTTTGCAATGATGCTAAGTCCGTCCCCGAATTTGGTTCTGAGTATCCAATTCCAAAAATTAGCTCACCTTTAAGAATCTTGGTTGCAATTTCTTCTTTTGCCCATGGAGAACCATGTTCTGCAATCATAGGACCAACAGATTCAGTAGTTAAAAAAGGGAAGGGGAAGCCAGTTCTCATTACCGTCTCTACAAAGACGTATTGCTCAATTGGGCTCAACTCCTTGCCGCCAAATTCTTTTTTCCAGCTTAAGCCTATCCATCCATCAGAACCCATAGTTCTCATGGCCTTTTTGAATTCGGGTCCACCGCCTTCGAAGTGTTCCGGTTGATTGAGCTCTGCCCTAAGAGCAGGTGTAATCAGACCCTCAAAGTATTCTCGAAGCTCATTTTGAAGTTTTAATTGCTTTTGATTTAACTGTATTAACATTTAAGATCTTAGTATCTCATCTTCATTTCTCAAGGCAATATCTTAGTGTATTATTTAGCTATGGCTAGTTACTCACGAACAATGAACTTTCTACACAAAAAGCTCTTACAAGCAAGGACAAGAGATCAAGAGGATAAAATAGTTGACTGGATGCTTGCCGAAGTTAAGCTAAAGCAGGCAGCAGAAAAGAATAGTCAAAAGATCACTTCAGATATAAATAAATTAAATAATAAAGTCTAGAATTTTACTATTTCAGTAATGCAACAACTTCTAAGTGTTGTGTATTGGTAAACTGATCAAAAATACCAATCGATTCAATCTTTCTATCTAGTTTAACTATGTCCCTTAGAAATGTTTCCGGGTTGCATGAAATATAAATCATATTTTTAAATTGTTTTGATAGATTAATTGTTTCAACACTTAACCCAGCCCTAGGTGGATCTACTAAAATATGACTGAATTCATACGATTGCATATCAATATTTTCTAATCTTCTGAATAGCCGTTCATTAGCAAGTGCAGATGCTGTTTCATTGTCTGAGAGTCTTGCAGTTTCAATATTGGAAAGATTATTTAATTTTATAGATTCTTTCAGCAGTCTAATTGAATGTCTATTATTTTCAGTAGCAAAAATTTTTTTAAATTTTGATGCCAATGGAAGAGTAAAGCCACCACAGCCGCAATATAACTCCAATAAATCCTTAGGATCTTCCAGTTGCTTGGCAATGAATGAAATCATTAAAGAATAAAGATAAAAATTAGGCTGAAAAAAAACTAAATCATTTTGTATGATCTTAAAACTAGAGTTATCGTAATTGCAGATCACTTCTAGATTTTCTTCGCGAATTAATACTTTTTGTTTTTTGCTTCTTCCAATAAGAGATAGATTTTCTATGGTAGCTTGAATATCCTTTGCTGCTAGAATCCAATCTTCTTGAAGTGGTTTATGGTAAATAAGCGTGGCCAAAACTTTTTTTCCCGAGGTTCTAAAATTTATTTGAAATAATTTTTTTTGCATTAGCTCAGAATTGTAAATTTTAGATAGCAAATTCGGCATTAGTTCTTGAATGCTAGGATGAGGAATAGATGATTTTTCCATGTATATTTTTTTATCATCTTCTATCATTGTGTATGAGTTTTTGCTAAAGCCGAATTCGGCTCTTGCTCTGTAGCCAGTTGCTGGTGATAAATGAATCTCAGGTTCAATTTCCGTATAGTTACTCAGTTCGCGAGAGAATTTGGACAACTTATTCATATCAAATTAATTGCGAGTATAATAAGACCTATAAAAACTAGATTTAAGGTTAAAAATAGAATAATAAATTTAGGAATAGTGATATTACTAAGATCATTCTCTAAATCTTCTGAGGTGCGAACACCCATTAATGAAGCTAGTATTCTTTTGAACCACATAATATGACAAGCAAGATTATCACAATAACCAATACTGCCGAAGATTATCTATCTAAGTTAATAGATGAGAAGAATGACCCTGGGACTGCTGTTAGAGTGTTTATCTCAGATCCTGGTACTCCGAATGCTGAAACTTGTTTGGCTTATTGCAAGCCTGATGAAATTGTTCCGTCAGACTCTTTAATCTCGCTGCCAAAACTTTCTGTGTATGTGGAAGAGAGAAGTATTCCTTTTCTTGTGGATGCTGAGGTTAACTATGATGTTGATAATTTTGGTGGCCAACTCACAATAAAAGCTCCAAATGCTAGATTGCCAAATATATCGCCTGATAGTCCATTAGAAGATAGGATTAATTACGTTATTTACAATGAAATCAACCCTATGCTTGAGTCCCATGGCGGCGTGGTGAGTTTAATGGAAATAACAAATGATATGTATGCGGTTCTTCAATTTGGAGGTGGCTGTCAGGGTTGTGGGATGGTTGATGTAACTTTAAAAGACGGTATAGAAAAAACTCTCTTAGAAACCTTACCAGAATTAAAGGGCGTTAAAGATATGACAGATCATAGTCTGGATGAAAACGCATTTTATAAGGAAGAATCGTAAACTGAAATGATGACTCCAATCTTTGGATGATCGAAATAATGAGATTCATTTTTAAAAATTCTCCTTTCTTCATCTAATAAATATTTTACTTTGCCGACTTCTATAGGTTTCGGTTGATCAGGCATGGCATGAGTTATTTCCTGATCAGGTTTATAGATTTCATTGGAGTTTATTATCTCAGCACCTATCTCAATCTCATAATTTATAACATTATCAGGGATGGAGCTTTTTAAAGCGTCAAACTTTATTTCTTTTATCAAATCTGGATTATTGTCTGTTCTAAGATTGCCTTCAAGATAAGCAATCACATCAAGATGTAAGTATCTGCTTTTATAGAGCTTAATTAAGAATCCGTTATCATCAAATATCTCATGCACAAAAGGGGAGTCGACTTTCCCAAGGGCGGGCTGCAGCCATGACAGCTTATACAGAATTCGATACTCTTTTCTTCGATCAAGCCTTCGATATATATTATCAAGCTGGTTAAGGTTTTGCTGTCTCTCATACCATTTGCTTTCATTTATTTTCTTTCCTGATATTGGTGGATCGCTAGCTTGTATTTGTTCATTCTTATTATTATCAATGATTAACTGATCGATCAATAAGTCGGTCTCTTCAAAGTCAAAAGATTGGAAGATTTTTTTATCATTAAGAACAATGTCAGGCTTATCTAGCAAAGTGATGGTATCAATATCCTTTAGATTTAAATCTCGTGGCTCGAGCTTTTCATTACCAATTATTTCAAGCTGCTCAAAGACAATGACCTCAATCATATATTCTTCTTGACTCTCGCTTTGAGCAATAGAGCTCAAGCTAAAAATAAATAATGTTACAAACAATCTAAACGAGTTCATTCAGCAACCCTGCAACCGCAATTCTTTTATTACTATTCTCAGATACATCAAGAGTTATTTTATTTTCGTTATCAAGTTTTATCTTAGCTGATCCAGTTTGAATCAATCCAATTAATTTTTTATAAACTTGATCACTTAAATTATCATTAAAACTAATCATTGCCTTTTCTATATTCGAATAGATTTTTTTAATACCTACTTTATTTGCAAGTATCCGCAGTTTTGAACTTTCAATTAGATTCAATAAATCTTCATTTGGTTTGCCACATCTATCTTTTAGATCCTCTAGAATCATATTAACTTCTTCATTACTTTTAGCATCATTTAAAGATCGGTAAATTTTTAACCTTTCATTTGCAACTGGTAAGTAGGAATCTGGAATTAAGGCTCGATCATTAAAGTTAATTTCAGTGTCTAATATCTTTTCTTGTTTATGCCCTTTGAGATCATTAACCGCACTTTTTAACATTGAAAGATACATGCTAAGACCTATGGCTTCTATATGACCGCTTTGCTTAACGCCTAGGAAATCTCCAGCACCTCTAATTTCTAAATCTTCTTGAGCTATAAAGTAGCCAGATCCAAGGTCTGAATATTTAACCAATGAATCAAGCTTCGCTTTAGGAGCTTTTTTTAGATCAGGAGTTGGAATCAATAGATAACAGTATGCTTGTCGCATCGATCTTCCCACTCGACCTCTCAATTGATGCAGTTGTGAAAGACCAAAATTATGAGCATCGATAACAATTATTGTATTTGCATTAGGGATATCTAATCCCATTTCAACTATGGTTGTGCATATAAGAATATCTATTGAATTTGAATTGAAGCCATTCATCGTTTTCGTAATGCCTTTTTTATTTAATTTTCCATGAGCAATATCGATATTGGCTTCAGGCACTAAATCTGTAATTTGATTTTTTAAGCCTTCCATTTTAGATATGTCATTTTGAACTAAGAAAACTTGGCCACCACGGGCCAATTCTCTAACAATTGCATTTTTAATAATTTGTTGATTTTGTGTATTTAAAAAAGTTTTTACACTCAGTCTTTCTAGAGGCGGAGTATACAAATAAGAGAAATCTTTTAATCCTGAATATACAAGATTTAAGGTTCTTGGTATTGGGGTAGCAGACATATATAAAATGTGCGTTGTTGATTGCCTAGATTTAATTATTTCTTTTTGCTTTATCCCAAAACGATGTTCTTCATCAACTACCAATAGACCAAGATTGTTTAGAGAAATATCATTGTTTAGTAATGCATGAGTGCCTATTAAGATATCAATTTTTCCATATTTAAAATCATCGTATATTTTTATTTTATTTTTTGATGAAGTGTGCCTAGTTAAAAGCTCAATATTTACAGGGAAGTTAACAAATCTTTTTGTAAAGCTTTCTAAATGTTGTTTAGCTAAGACAGTACTAGGTGCAAGAACCATTACTTGTTTCTTTGCATGAACTGCCACAAATGCTCCGCGCATTGCAACTTCAGTTTTTCCAAAACCAACATCTCCACATATAACCCTATTCATTGGCTTGATTAGTGACATGTCTTTTAAAATATCTTTTATGCAATTAACCTGATCTGCTGTTAGGACATAAGGGAAATCTTTATCAAATTCAAAATAAGAACTATCCTCACAGATTAATTGATATGAGGTTGCTATTGAGCGTCTAGATTCAATATCAAGCAACTCAGCAGCATGGTCAAGTGCTTTTTTCCTTGCTTTTTCTTTTTTAATTTTCCATTTTGTAGAGGATAAAGAGTCAATACGCACCCCATGTGTTTGTGATACTTGAAATTTAGAAACCAAATAGGCCTGTCTAATTGGAACATATAAAATCTCATTTTCTAGGTATTCGATTTGGATATATTCTTCTTCGCTTGAATTAGTCTTTAAAAGTTCTAACCCTTTATAAATTCCCACACCATAATCAACATGTATAACAAGTTCCTCATCATGAAATGGGTTTTCAAATTTTTCGATAAGCGAGTCTTGATTTTTTGAGGTAGATTTTGAATTTAATATTTCTGAACTCATCACTTCATCTAAATTTAAATGAATAAATTTCCCATTTTTACTAGTAAATGATCGAACGGGCAGATGAATACAGCTAAAAGTTCCATTGCGTATAGTAAATGGAACTGAGGTAATGTTTGTTTTATATTGTTTTTTAAGTTTATCTAATTTGATTTGCTCGGAAGAGGTTATCAATAGGCTATCTATTTCTCCGTTAATTTGTTTCTCAACCGCTATTTTTAATTGTGTTTCTTTTTCTTTTGAATAGTCAATGATTGGGTTAGCATTTGAAAGAGTTAGCAGGGCAGCTGATTGCAAATATGCTTGAAGATCTTCAATTTGATAAATATAGTCTTGTGGTTTCAATAATGGTCTAGAGGAATCAATTGATTCTTCTGTATATCTTTCCTTAACAAAAGCTTGGTGAGAAGATAATATTTGATCTATTTTGTTTGATTTAATTAAAATAAATCCAGAAAAATAATCCACTAAATTAGAATCACCTGTCTGAATAAGAGGGTTATATATCTCATATCCTTCTGGATATTTTCCTGAAGCTAAACTTTGAAATATTTCGCAATGTCTTTCATCGTGGTTTTGAAAATAATTTCTCCATGCATATTTAAACTTACCAATTGAGTCATCATCCAGGCAAATCTCTGAGCCACTGAATAATTTAAATTCAGATAATTTTTTCGTCATATTTTGTGTTGACGGGTCAAATTCTCTAATTTCATCAATTTGATCTCCAAAAAAATCAACTCTTATTGGATATAAGTGAAATCCAGAATAAAAATCAACAACGCCTCCTCTGACAGTGTATTGATTGATTGCACTAACTTTATCTGTTCGCTCATAATTTAAAGCCTCTAAGCCGCTTGTTAGTTCTTTTATAGATAATGTGGCACCAATTTTATATTTCTTTCTGGCAACAAAAAAATCCATTGATGGTAATTTTTCAAATAAGTTTATACAGCTAGTAATTATAATTTTGAAGTTTGCTTTATCAGAGTTTAAAAGCTTGATTCTCTCTTGAATTATTGAATCTGCAGTTGAAAATCTATCGTAAGGTAGTATTTCTCTTTCAGGGTAATATCCAATTAAATTATCATCCATAAACAACTTAAGTTCATTTTTTATTAATCTAGCCTCCTTATCTGAATTGCATAGGTACAGAATCTTATGATTCTGAATTTTTACAGATTGAGATAGCTCAAATGCTATGGGTTCATGCTGTTTTTCTAACATATCGTGCAGTATAATTTGCGCCTAAAGAATAATCTTAAAAACAGGAACACTAACATGGATATAAGTTTTTCAGAACAAGATCTTCAATTTCAGGAAGAGATTAGAGCTGGTTTAAATGGATCAGAATTTCCTGCGAATGTAAGAGAAAAACGAGAAAAGGGCACAGCTCTTTCAAAACAAGACATGATTGATTTTCATAAATTTATTCATGCTAAAGGGTGGATGGGCTATAACTGGCCGGTTGAATATGGTGGGACTGGATGGTCTCCAGTACAAATCTATTTATTCCTAAATGAACTAGCATTGGCACAATGCCCGACAATTCTTCCATTTGGATTGAGTATGGTGGGCCCGGTTATATATACATTTGGCAACCAAGAGCAGAAAGATAGATTTTTACCAGATATTCTTGAATTTAATACATGGTGGTGCCAGGGTTACTCAGAACCAGGCTCTGGATCTGATTTAGCATCATTAAAAACTAAAGCTGTTTTAGATGGCGATAATTATATTGTGAATGGTTCCAAGACTTGGACAACACTTGCTCAAAATGCTGATTGGATTTTTTGTTTAGTAAGAACTGAAACTACACAGAAAAAGCAAGAGGGCATTTCCTTTCTTTTGATTGATATGAATACACCAGGTATTGAGGTTAAACCTATTATTACAATTGATGGCGATCATGAGGTTAATTCTGTTTTCTTTACAGATGTTAAGGTGCCTGCAGATCAATTGATTGGTGAAGAGGGCAAAGGTTGGACTTATGCTAAATTTCTTCTTGCACATGAAAGATTTGGAATTGCTGGGGTCCCAGTTGTTAAGGTGCAAATTGAGAAATTAAAAGATATAACTGCTGAATTCAATGATGCAGATTTATCAAAAAAAATAACTGAATTAGAAATAGATTTAGAAGCGTTAGAGTTCACTGAATTAAGAACATTGGCGGCAATTGCAGAAGGTGGACATCCTGGTGCTGAATCTTCAATATTAAAGATTCGAGGCACGGAAATTCAACAAAGGCTCACTGAGCTTTTTGTAGAGGCTGCTGGTCAGTACATTCTTCCATATGAGGGACCAGAGGGATTTGAATCGAATAGAACTCCAGCTGGCCCAGATTATGCCAGCCCAGCTGTAGCTCAGTATTTAAATTACAGAAAAACATCAATATATGGTGGTAGCAATGAGATTCAAAAAAATATAATAGCGAAAGCTATTTTAGGAGTCTAATAATGAATTTAAATTATTCTGATGAGCAAAACATGCTTAGAGAACAGGTTCTTAAGTTTTGTGAAACTAATTATGACTTTATTGATAGAGAAAAAATTTTAGTTTCTGATTCTGGTTACAGTAAGGATAACTGGAAACAGTTTGCTGAGCTTGGCTGGTTGGCTGTGCCTTTCAAAGAAGAAAACGGTGGTTTTAACTTTGGACCAATTGAGCTGACTGTTTTATTTGAAGAATTTGGTAAAGCTCTTGTAGTAGAACCTTATTTAAGTTCTGTGGTCATGAGTGGTACAGTTTTAGAGGGCTCAAATCATCCGGAAAAAGTTTCCATTATTGAAAAAATTATCTCAGGTGAGCATCATGTATCAGTTGCATATGCTGAACCTAATATTGGATATAACTTTTTAGATTGTGTAACCACAGTCTCAAAAGATGCTGAAACTTTTAGTTTAAATGGATCAAAATCATTGGTATTAAACGCTGCTAATGCAAATCAATATATTGTTCTTGCAACTCATGAAAATTCACCTGCCTTGGTTGTGATTGATGCAGATATCAAAGGTTTGTCTGTACAAAGCTTTAAAACTCTAGATGGCCAGACATGTGGTGAGCTAACTTTTGAAAATGTTTCGCTTACACCTGAATCAATCTTGGCTTTAGGGAATGACGCTGAATCTTTATTTAATAAAATGTTAGATTTATCTATCCTTTGTATCAGTGCTGAGGCTGTAGGCGCAATGACATCTTCATACATGAAAACGGTTCAATACACCAAAGAGCGCGAACAATTTTCTCAGCCTATTAGTAATTTCCAAGTTTTACAGCATCGAATGGTCGATATGTTTATTGAAACTGAACTTACAAAATCTTTAATGATTAAAGCAACCCTACAGCTTGACTCAGATGACCCTGAGGCAGGAAATACTATTTCAGCCTTAAAAGTTCAAGTTGGTAAAGCTGGACGATTAGTGGGCCAACATGCGGTTCAGCTTCATGGCGGGATGGGAGTTAGCAACGAAATGTCAATTGGCCATTATCTAAAGAGATTTACAGCTATTGACTCCATGTTTGGCAATACACAGTATCATATTAATAAATATCAAACGAAATAATAAATGACCGATCTTACTAAAAGCCCTGACTTACGATCTCGTGAAAAAATCGAAGACTACTTCGGTGATTGGAAGTGGAGAGAGGGATTGGCTGAGCTCATGGTTCCAATTGTAGGAAGACTTTATAGGCATGGCGTTCATATTATGATTTATGGCCAATCTCTTGTTAATAAATCACCTATAGATATCATGCATGCACACAGATTTGTTAGACAAATTGAAGAAAATGAATTAAGCGAGCTAGAAACTTACCCTTTGCTAGAAAGACTCAGCACAATGGACCTGCCTGATTGTGAAGTAGATATAGGTGAACTTGCAATGAGATGTTCTTTTTTTGATGATCTTCCAAACAACCCTGAATCAATAGATGATTTTTTAAAAGAGCATATCAATATTGATGAAATAATAAGCAAAAGACCCGATCAGCCTAAAGATATAGTGCTTTATGGTTTCGGTAGAATTGGAAGATTAATGGCAAGAATGCTTGCCCAAACCACAGGCCCCGGAAATTATTTTCGCCTTAAAGGCGTAGTTGTTAGAAGAACTGGCGATAATGATCTAACCAAAAGAGCAAGCTTGCTAAGAAGAGATTCTGTTCACGGGAAGTTCGACGGAACAATTAGAGTTGACCTTGAAAATGAGTTATTAGTAATTAACGGAAATCCAGTTAAATTCATTTATGCAAACACTCCATCTGATGTAAATTATTCTGATCTAAACATCAATTCTCCAATTGTCATTGATAATACAGGCATATGGCGTGATGAAGAGGCCTTATCTCAGCATTTGGCATGCGGCGCATCAAAAGTTATTTTAACTGCACCTGCTAAAGGTGATATTAGGAACATAGTATTTGGCGTAAATGATTCAGCCTTAAATGAATCAGATAGAATTATCTCAGCTGCATCATGCACAACTAATGCTATAGTTCCCATGCTTAAGCTGATTAGTGATAATTATGGAATTTCAAACGGTCATATTGAAACTGTTCATTCATATACAAATGACCAGAACTTAATTGATAATTTTCATAAAGGCGATAGAAGAGGTAGAAGTGCGCCATTGAATATGGTCATTACATCAACAGGCGCTGTAGAAGCAGTCTCTAAGGCCATTCCAGAGCTAAAAAATAAATTAACTGGAAATGCCATTAGAGTTCCAACTCCCAATGTAAGTTTAGCGGTATTGGTTTTAAATTTAGATAATTCTGTTGAAAAAGATGAATTAAATGACTTCTTAAAAAAATCAGCCTTTGCTAGCAAATACAGAGAAATTATTGGATATACGAATTCACCAGAGGCTGTATCTACAGACTTTTATTCGAGTCCCTACGCAACAATTATTGACTCTCAAGCTACCATTGCTGATGGTAAGCAAATTACTCTATATTGTTGGTATGACAACGAATATGGCTACACTAAGCAAGTCCTCAACCTAACAAAAAAGGTTGCTTCAATAGATATGCAAAGATTTCCTAAAGCAATTGAAGATTCAGTATAGAAACACCTGATATTTCCATTTATAATTCACCCATCTTTTACTGAAGGGTATTGTGATTAAAACCAATAAAGGGCTAGATTTACCAATTTCTGGAAATCCATCTATGGATGTTGATTCATCTACTGCGATCAACTCTGTTGCAGTCCTTGGTACCGATTATGCTGGTCTCAAACCAACAATGATGGTTGATGAAGGCGATACAGTTTTTTCAGGACAAAAATTATTTGAAAATAAAAAAAATCCAGGCACTTTCATAACAGCTCATTCATCTGGTGTTGTTCAGTCAATTAATAGAGGTGATAAAAGAAGGTTCTTATCGATGATCATTGAAACAGATGATTCCCTTGAACCAATAAAATTTAATCTTAATGATTGTTCTAATTCAATTAGTTTTTTAGTTGAAAGTGGAACGCTTGCCTATTTCCGAACTAGACCATACAACAGAATGCCTAATCCTAGTGAATTACCCTCGGCAATATTTATCAATGCATGTGATACAAATCCATTGTCTATTGATCCTTATGAACTAATCAAAATAGATCAAGATCTTTTCAACAAAGGCCTTGATTTTATTAGAGGCATTGACTCCAACATTAAAACTTTTTGCTCATATCAAAATCATGATTTTGATCAATCAGTAGAAGGTGTAACATACAATCAATTTGAAGGTCCCCATCCAGCAGGACTAGTTGGTACGCATATACATTTTCTTCACCCAGTTGGTCAAAATAGATCAGTCTGGAGTATTTCATGGCAGGAGGTTATTTCTCTAGGATATCTTCTTCAGAATAATTATTTACGCCCTGAAAAACATGTTTCTATAGGCGGTCCAAATGTTCATGATCCTAAGATCTTAAAATTAAAATATGGTTCAAATTTAAAAGAAGTAACTGCAGGAAAGATTTCTGAAAACTCTAGGGTTATTTCTGGCTCAGTTCTAAATGGTCATACAGGAGAAAGCGTAATGGACTACCTGGGTTCATTTGATAACCAAGTTTCAGTTCTTCCAGACGAGTCAAATGATATTTTATTTAACTGGGCTATGCCAGGCTCAAATCTTCATTCTAAGTTACCAGCATTTATTTCAAGCTGGATAAAGCCTAAAAAATTTAAATTTAATGTTTCAATGAATGGAGGGAACAGAGCAATTATCCCAATCTCTTCTTATCAAGAGATAATGCCTTTAAACATACTAACAACTCAATTATTAAAATGCTTAGTTACACTTGATATCGAGCTAGGTGAAAAATTAGGTGTTTTAGAGCTAGCTCCTGAGGATTTAGCTTTGGCTAGTTATGTTTGTCCTAGTAAATATGACTATCAATCAATTCTAGATTCTAATTTAGAGAAAATGTATGAGGAATTTAAATGAAAGCCTGGCTTAGATCTCTCAATGAAAGAATTAAGCCTAGATTTATGCCTGGCGGGTCACAGGCTAAATGGTTTCCTATATATGACGCTATTGAAAATTTTATTTTTTCCTCTACACACAAAACAGCCAACCCAATTCATGTAAGGGATTCCATCGATATTCAAAGAATAATGGTGATTGTTTGGTTGGCTGCATTTCCAGCGATGTTTTATGGAATGTATAACATCGGCAACCAAACTTTAGAATATCTATCATTGGCTGGTTCACCTAATACAAATGACTGGCATCATGCTTTAATAAACTTTGTTGGCTATTCAAGTGATAGTTTTCTAACAAAGATGTGGGTTGGGGCTGTTTTCTTTGTTCCTATATATGCAGTAACTTTTGCAGTTGGAATTCTTTGGGAAATTCTCTTTGCGGTTGTTCGTAAGCACGAAATTAATGAAGGTTTATTTGTTTCATCAATTCTATTTGCACTCAGTTGCCCACCAGACTTACCATTATGGCAAGCCGCGATGGGAATAACATTTGGAATAGTTATAGGTAAAGAAGTTTTTGGCGGAACTGGTAAAAACTTTTTAAATCCTGCTTTAACTGGTCGAGCATTTTTATATTTTGCTTATCCTTCACAACTATCGGGAGACAAGGTTTGGATTGCTGGGCTTTCTGATACTGGTATTACTCCTGAAGGTTTTAGTGGAGCAACCCCTCTGGGTTATGCTGCAGAGGGAGGCTTACAAGGACTGACTGATAATTTCACATGGTTTGATGCATTTATTGGCAATATTCCAGGCTCAGTTGGCGAGACTTCTGTTATAGCCATCGGAATTGCTGCAATTATTCTTCTAGCAACAGGTGTTGCCTCATATAGAATTATTTTGGGCACATTTTTAGGCATGATAGTTATGTCATCAATTTTAAATATTGCAGGCTCTGATACTAACCCAATGTTTCAAGTTCCATGGCACTGGCATCTTGTTATAGGTAGTTTTGCATTTGGATTAGTGTTTATGGCTACTGAACCTGTTTCAGGGTCTGGAACAAATGCAGGTCGTTGGATTTATGGTGCCTTGATTGGCGTAACTGTAATATTAATTAGGGTTATTAACCCTGCATTTCCTGAGGGCATGATGTTGGCAATTCTTTTTGCTAATTTATTTGCTCCAGTCATAGATCACATGGTTGTATCAAATAATATTGCCAAACGTAAGAGGGCCTTATCATATGAATGATTCGGTTTTAAAAACTCTAACAGTATCTTTTTTGGTTTGCTTATTTTGTTCTATGGTAGTTTCATATGCTGCTGTAAGTCTTAGGGATATGCAAAACCTTAATAAGCTAAATGACCAAAGAATTAAAATACTAAAAACTGCAGCAATTTATAATCCTGATGAATCAATTGAATCTCAGTTTACTCGTCTAACTCCAAAATTCGTAAACTTTAGTACGGGCGATCTTTTAGATACTTTTGGTGAATATGATTTGAATACTTATGATCCCGTATATTTCTCAAAACAACCTGAACATTCAACTCCAATACCTACCTCAGAGGATATTGCAATCGTAAAAAATAAAGAAAATATTGGAAAAATATATTTACTTAAAGACTCTAGTAATAATCTTGAAAAAATTATTTTACCCATAAGGGGTTATGGACTTTGGGGTACATTGTTTGGTTATATTGCTGTTGATAAAGATTTAAATACTATTAAGGGGCTTGAATTTTATGCTCACAAAGAAACTCCTGGATTAGGTGCAGAAGTAGATAACCCTAAGTGGAAGGCATTATGGGATGGGAAATCTATCTATAAAGATGGTGAGGTTGAGATCCAAGTAATAAAAGGCAAAGTAGATCCATCAAATCAGATGGCATCTTATCAGGTAGATGGACTTTCAGGTGCAACATTAACCAGTCGAGGTGTTACCAACATGTTAGTTTATTGGCTCGGTGAAAATGGTTATAAAGATACATTAAAAAATATTAATTATGACAGTTAAGCAATACAAAGAAGTTCTTGCCAAGCCATTGCTTGAAGAGAATCCTATTACGCTGCAAATTCTTGGAATTTGTTCAGCCTTAGCTGTTACAAGCAATCTCTCTGTTACCTTGGTCATGTGCATTGCTCTTACAAGTGTTGTCTCATTTTCTAATTTATTTATTTCCATTATCAGAAATCACATCCCAAGTAGCGTTAGGATAATTGTTCAAATGACTATCATCGCATCTCTTGTGATCGTTGTTGATGAGTTATTGAAAGCATATGACTATGAGACAAGTAAAAAGTTATCAGTTTTTGTAGGTCTTATTATTACTAATTGTATTGTTATGGGTAGGGCTGAAGCATTTGCTATGAAAGAAAAACCATTTATTAGTTTTTTAGATGGCCTAGGAAATGGTCTCGGATATAGCATTATTTTGATTGCAGTAGCCATTGTTAGAGAATTATTTGGCGCAGGAACATTGATGGGATATGAAATCTTACCTCTGGTATCTAATGGTGGTTGGTATCCAGCTAACAATCTTCTGTTGCTTCCACCAAGTTCATTTATATTAATAGGGCTAATGATCTGGGGAATAAGAGCTTACAAAAAAGATCAGGTTGAACCAAATGAATTCAACCTATCAAGGCATCATTCGGCACCAGACTTATCTAAGAGAGAGTTAAATGTTTGAACACTATCTTAGTATTTTTATAACAACTGTTTTCATAGAAAACATTGCTTTATCTGTATTCTTGGGCATGTGTACATTCATAGCTATATCAAAAAAAATAGATGCAGCTTTTGGTCTTGGTGTAGCAGTTATTGTTGTTTGCTTAATTACAGTCCCACTTAACAATCTTATTTATAATTCTATTTTAAAAGAAGGAGCTTTAGCATGGGCTGGCTTCCCTCAAGCAAATCTAGAGTTTGTTGGTTTAATTAGTTACATAGGTGTAATTGCTGCAGCTGTACAGATACTTGAAATGTTTTTAGATAGATTTGTCCCGGTTCTTTATAATGCACTTGGTGTATTTTTACCATTAATAACAGTTAATTGCGCTATCCTTGGCGCTTCATTATTTATGATTGAAAAAGATCTTAAGTTTGGTGAAAGTGTTGTCTATGGGCTTGGTGCTGGTGTTGGCTGGGCTATGGCTATTGTTGTTTTAGCTGGTATTCGAGAAAAATTAAAATATTCAGATATACCTGATGGCCTTCAAGGCTTGGGAGTAACATTTTTAATAGTAGGTTTAATGAGTTTTGGATTTATGTCATTCGGGGGAATTTCACTATAGTTATTGTTTATGCAAATTGATTTATTTTTAGGTGTTCTTTCTTTTACTGGCGTAGTGTTACTCTTGGTAAGCATTATCATTGCTGCAAGAAATCAGCTAGTAAGTTCTGGCGATGTAACTATTGAGATTAACGGTGATTCATCTAACCCAATCGTTGTCCCATCAGGCAATAAATTACTTCAGACTCTTGCTGAAAATAAAATTTTTCTATCATCTGCTTGTGGAGGCGGGGGAACCTGTAGTCAGTGTAAGTGTCAAATCGCTGAAGGCGGCGGTTCTATATTACCAACCGAAGAATCTCACTTTAATTCTAAAGAAAAAAAAGATGGCTGGAGACTTTCATGCCAAGTTGCAGTTAAAAATGATTTAAAAATTACAATTCCAGAAGAGGTTTTTGGTGTCAAAGAGTGGGAATGCGAAGTTATTTCTAATGATAATGTCGCAACTTTTATCAAGGAACTTATTCTAAAGCTTCCTGAGGGTGAGGAAGTCAATTTTAAAGCAGGCGGTTATGTTCAGCTTGAAGCTCCTGCTTATTCTAATCTTGATTATAAATCTTTTGATGTAGCAGATGAGTACAGAGAGGATTGGGATAAATTTAAAATATGGGATAACGTTGCTAATAATGTCGAACCGATTATAAGAGCATATTCAATGGCTAATTATCCAGAAGAAAAGGGTGTGCTTAAATTTAATATAAGGCTAGCAAGTCCACCACCAGGATCATCTGATATACCGCCAGGGGTTATGTCGTCTTGGACATTTAATCTTAAGCCTGGTGATAAAGTTCGAGTATTTGGACCATTTGGTGAGTTCTTTGCAAAAAAATCAGCTGCTGAAATGGTATTTGTTGGTGGTGGTGCTGGCATGGCCCCAATGAGAGCCCATATTTTTGATCAGCTCCTAAGAATTAATAGTGATAGAAAAATTTCTTTTTGGTATGGTGCTAGAAGTCTCAAAGAAATGTTCTATGTGGATGATTTTAATAAACTAGCCGAATCAAATAATAATTTTGATTGGCATGTTGCATTATCAGACCCTCAACCTGAAGATGACTGGGATGGTTTAACAGGTTTTATTCATCAAGTTCTCTATGATCGATATCTAAAATCTCATAAAGCGCCTGAAGATTGTGAATTTTATATGTGTGGCCCGCCAATGATGAATAAGGCTGTGATTGATATGCTCATAAATCTTGGTGTTGAGCCTGAAAACATCATGCTAGATGATTTTGGCGGCTAATTAAGTCTTTGAATAGATTCACTGCTTCTAAATTAATTGCCATTGCAGTAGGGCTAATCTGCATTATTTTTGCCTACAATTATAATCAATCTGCAACATACCAAATATCCGGATCAATATATGGAACTAATTGGAAATTGGTTTCAACGGAATATATTCCTGATTCAATTAAACAATCAATTGAAGATGAGCTATCAAGAATTGATTATATAGCCTCCAATTACAAAAAATCTTCTGAAGTTTCTAGAATTAATGCAGCCCCATTAAATCAAATTTTGACTATCTCATCTGAGATGTACTCTCTTCTAAGTTTTGCTGAATATCTATATCAGATCACTGATGGATTTTATGATGTCACATTAGGCTCGCTAATTATCAATAATGGTTTTGGCCCACCTACTGCAATGATTGAAAATGCGATTCCTGTATCCAAAGAAAGGTTTGATTTTATTTCAAATGATTCAATTGTAAAAAATGATAATTTTCAATTTGATTTATCATCCATAGCTAAGGGTTTTGCTGTTGATGCAATCTCTCAGCTACTTATAAACGCTAATAGAAATAATTTTTTAATTGATATTGGCGGAGAGATAATAGTTAATGGTTCTAAACATGGCTCCCCATGGATCATTGGCATTCAAAACCCTTCAATTAATCAAAACCAATCTATTAAAGAAATTTTAACAACCAGTTTCTTGGCTATAGCAACTTCTGGAGAGTATAGAAATAAAAAAATTAGCAATACTGGACAAATTACAAGCCATACTTTTGTTCCTAAAACTCAGCAATCTATTTCGGATAAATCTTATTCAGTTACAGTTGTTTCAGAACAATCTTCAATGATTGCAGATGCATGGGCTACAGCCATGAATGTTATGGGTCCAGATAAAGGAATCTCTATTGCTGATGAACAGGGTATACCAGTTATGTATATAATGCAGGAAGAGAATATTATAATTAAATCTAAATCTTGGAATTATAGTGATTGAGTTTTTAACAGTTTTTATATTGATAGCAATTTCTTTTGTAGCAATAGCAATTGGCGTTATTCTTAAAAATAAACCTATCTCAGGTAGCTGCGGGGGAATGGCCAATCTTGAAGACGGCGCACCCTGCAAAGTTTGCGGGCGCACTACCATGGGGGATTGTGAAACTAATTAAAACTGGTTCATCGTATTGTCTTCACCTGAAGCTTTAAGAGCCGCTTCCCCAGCAAAATATTCTTTATGGTCATCTCCCATATCAGATCCAGCCATATTTTGATGTTTAACACAGGCAATACCTTGACGAATTTCTTTTCTTTGAACCCCTTCGACATAACCTAACATCCCTTTATCACCAAAATACTCTTTAGCAAGATTATCCGTAGACAATGCAGCAGTATGATAGGTAGGCAATGTGATTAGATGATGAAAGATTCCTGCTTCTCTGGCCGCGTCAGCTTGGAATGTTTGAATTTTCTTATCTGCATCTATGCCTAACTCAGTATCATCATATTTTTCATTCATTAGATCATTTCTATCATATGCAGATAGGTCATCTCCATTCTCCGACATTGCGTCAAATGCTTGTTGTCTAAAATTTAGAGTCCAATTAAACGATGGACTATTGTTGTAGACAAGTTTTGCATTTGGAACAACTTTTTTAATCTCATCCATCATTGCTCCAATTTGTCCTATGTGAGGTTTCTCAGTTTCTATCCAAATTAAATCAGCTCCATTCTGCAAGCTGGTAATTGAATCTAAAATACACCTTGCTTCACCTGTCCCTTCTTTAAATCTATACAGATTGCTTGGAAGTCTTTTCGGTCTAACAACTTTTCCATTTTGATTGATTAGCACGTCACCATGATTTAAATCAGAATGGTCTAGCTCTTCAACATCAAGGAATGAGTTATATTGATCTCCTAAGTCACCAACCTCATGAGTTATAGCGATTTGTTTAGTAAGACCAGCACCCAATGAATCCGTGCGTGCTACTATCACTCCATCATCCACACCCAGCTCTAAAAATGCATACCTCACAGCATTTATCTTAGCTAGAAAATCAGAGTGGGGCACAGTGACCTTACCATCTTGGTGACCGCATTGTTTTTCATCTGATACTTGGTTTTCTATCTGAATGCAGCATGCACCTGCTTCAATCATTTGTTTAGCCATAAGGTATGTGGCTTCTTCATTTCCAAATCCAGCATCGATATCTGCAATTATTGGAACTATATGAGTTTCAAAACTATCAATCTTTTCTTGAATTTTTAACTTATCTGCATCGGATGCTTTATCAAACTCTCTGAATAAGCCGCCGAGCTCGCGCGAGTCAGCTTGCCTTAAAAAAGTATAAAGTTCTTTGATTAGTGACGCAACAGATGTTTTTTCATGCATTGACTGATCAGGCAATGGACCAAATTCAGATCTAAGTGCAGCGACCATCCAACCAGAAAGATAAAGATATTTCTTATCAGTCGTACCAAAATGTTTTTTTATAGAAATAAGTTTTTGTTGTCCAATAAATCCATGCCAGCAACCCAAAGATTGAGTATATGCAGTTGTGTCGGCATCATATGCATCCATATCTTTTCTCATCAAGGAAGCCGTATATTTTGCAATATCGATCCCAGATTTAAATTGGTTTTGAAGGCGCATCCTTGCTGCATATTCAGGTTTAATCGAATTCCAACTAGAACCACTGAATTCAGGAATTGCATTTAGCTTCTCTACTTCAGATGTAAAATTATTTTTTGACATTAAAATATACCCCCATATATGTAGTGCATTTGAATTTATTAAGACAGTATTGTCAATATTTATTAAAAATACTATAAAAACTATATTTATAGAGGATATTTAAGGTAGTTAAACTACAAAAATTAGGATTTTGCCAGTTTTGTAGCTATTCCAATATAGTTTAAAGGAGTAAGTTTTTTTAATTTCTCTTTTGATTTATTGCTTATTTTCAGATCATTAACAATTTTGAGATAAGAATCTTTATCAATACTTTGACCTCGAGTTTTAGTTTTGATCTCCTCATAAGCATTATCGTAACCTTCAAGTTTCATAACTATTTGCAGTGCTTCAGCTAGTACTTGCCAATTATCAGATAGTTCTTTGCGAGCATTTTCTTTATTTGGTTGAATTTTAGTTAGACCATTCATACATGAAGTAATTCCAAGATAACTATATCCAAATCCAACACCTAGATTTCTCATTACTGTTGAATCAGATAGATCTCTTTGAAGTCTAGATTTAGTTAATTTATCAGCAAAAAAATTCATCAATGAACTAGATAATCCAAGATTTCCTTCTGAGTTCTCAAAGTCTATTGGATTCACTTTATGTGGCATGGTAGATGAGCCAATTTCTCCATCTTGTAGTTTTAACTTAAATATATCGTTAGCGATATACATCCACATATCTTGATTAAGATCAATCAAAATACTGTTAATTCTCTGAATGCAGTGAGAAATCTCAGCTATACCATCATGTGGCTCAATCTGTGTAGTGACAGGACTAAGCTCAACTTTAAATGATGCTAAAAATTTATTAGCCTTAGATACCCAATCAATTTTTGCATCAGATAAATCCAAGGTATGAAAATTACCAGTGGCTCCACCAAATTTAGCTAAAGGCTTCATTTTTTTTAGAATATCTTTTTGTCTTGTTAAGCGGTGATGGAATACTTTTATTTCTTTTCCTACAGTTGAGGGTGAGGCCGCTTGACCATGGGTTCTAGCGAGCAAAGGTAACGATGCCCAAGATCTAGATTTAGATTTTAAATCCTTTATAAGGATATCTAGCTTTTTTATATATATATCTATAGCATCTCTAAGTAATACAGCATATGACAAGGAATTAATATCCTCACTCGTTAATGCAAAGTGCACTAGATGTTGATATTTTTTTAGATTAGAAAATTTCCCCATTTCCTCTCTAATAAAATACTCAACAGCTTTAACATCATGATTTGTTTTTGTTTCAATAGCTTTTATTCTTTTTGCTGACTTAGCATCAAAGTGATTTTTAATTATTAAAAGGTTTTTTTTAGCTGCAGAAGAAAGCGATTTAAAGTTTTTTCCACCATGCGTTGTTAAAAAAATAATCCAGTCTATCTCTATTTCAAATCTGGTCTTATTTAAATTAGATTCAGAGAAAATATTGGCTAGATCAATAATTTTTTTGCTGTAACGATTATCTAGTGGTGAAATTAATTCTTGATGTTTCATAGTTTGAATTATAGCTAGTCTTTCAATGATTTTGCTATTATGCCTCCACCTAAACATTCATTGTTTTTGTATAGAACGGCTGACTGACCAGGAGCTATTGCTCTTATTTTTTCAGAGAATTCTAACCTCACGCCTTGTTCCATAAAATGCGCAACACATTCGACTGGCTTTCCTCTGTGACGTACCTGTACTTCGCAATCTAGTTTCTTTGGAGCAGTTGTTTCATTTATCCATTTCATTTCTTCCATCAATAATCCATCACTCATTAACAAATCATTAAATTCGCCTTGGCAAACATAGACTTCATTTAATTCAATGCTTTTGTCATAAACGTACCAAGGTAATTCAGGCTTATCTTTTACACCACCAACATTCAAGCCTTGTCTTTGCCCTTGAGTAAAAAGAAGTGCTCCAGGATGAGTGCCAACAATATTGCCTTCTGAATCTTTGATATTTCCACTTTCAAATTTAATGAATCTTTTAAGAAAGTCTTTTAAATTTCTCTCTCCAACAAAACAAATTCCAACAGAATCTTTTTTATCATGATTAATAAAATTGTTGCTTTCGGCTATCTCACGAACTTCTTTTTTATTTAATCCTTCAAGGGGGAATATACATTTCGAAAACTCTTCGCCCTTAACTTCATGTAGAAAATATGTTTGATCCTTATTTAGGTCTTTTGACCTCATCAATAAAGTCCGATTATCTTTGTGTTCAATGCTCGCATAATGACCAGTTGCAATATTATCTGCTCCAATTTTTAAAGCATAGTCTAAAAAGGATTTAAATTTTATTTCTCTATTACATAAAATATCAGGGTTAGGTGTCCTGCCTTTTTCATGTTCTGAAAGGAATTCCTTGAAAACTCTATCCCAATATTCATCGCTAAAATTTGCTTTATGCAAAGGTATATTTAATTGATCACAAACTTTTGATGCATCTGCAAAATCAACTTCAGATGTGCAAACTTCACCAGGTTCATTCTGCCAATTTTGCATAAATAAACCCTGGACTTTATAACCTTGGTTTTGCAATAAAAAAGCTGCCACAGACGAGTCGACTCCGCCTGACATTCCCACAACAACTGTTTTATTTATATTTGACATATTTTATCTATAAACCTTAATTTTAAAGGTTTTTTTAGAGTATAATTCATCCAAATTTTACAATATTTTTTATTTGAAAGAGGATAGTATGGGTTATAAGCATATAAAGATTCCAGAAGAAGGTTCAAAAATTACATTTAAGGATGGAGTTCTTCAAGTTCCAGATAATCCAATTATCCCATATATCGAAGGTGACGGGATTGGTATTGATATAACTCCTGCGATGATAGATGTTGTAGATAGTGCTGTAGAGACCGCCTATAAAGGAGCAAAAAAAATATCTTGGATGGAAGTCTATTGTGGTGAAAAATCAACTCAAGTTTATGACCAAGATACATGGTTACCAGACGAAACTATTGAGGCCTTAAAGGAATACATAGTTAGCATCAAAGGACCATTGACTACTCCTGTTGGAGGGGGGATTAGATCTCTCAATGTCTCTCTTCGCCAGATTCTTGATTTGTATGTATGTTTAAGACCAATTCGATATTTTACCGGTGTTCCAAGCCCAGTCAAAAATCCATCCCATGTTGATATGGTTATTTTTAGAGAGAACTCAGAAGACATCTACGCTGGTGTTGAATTTGAAGCCGGATCACCAGAATCTGATGCAATGGTAAAAGTCTTACAAGAGCAATTTGGTGTTACCCAAATAAGATTCCCTGAAGAAGTTGGTCTCGGCGTTAAGCCAATATCCAAACAAGGCACAGAGAGGCTTGTTAAACAGGCGCTGGATTATGCTATTAAGAATGATAGATCTTCAGTTACGCTTGTTCACAAAGGTAACATCATGAAATTTACTGAAGGGGCTTTTAGAGATTGGGGTTATGAGTTAAGTATGAGTTCTTATAATGGTGAGTTATTAGATGAAGGTCCATGGGTTACTATCAAAAATCCAAATAACGGAAAAAATATAATTATCAAAGATGTGATTTGTGATGCATTTCTTCAGCAAATACTTACAAGACCAAAAGAATATGATGTTATAGCTACTATGAATCTTAATGGTGATTATGTATCTGATGCTTTGGCTGCATGCGTTGGAGGTATTGGAATAGCGCCAGGAGCTAATATTGGAGATGACTCAGCATTGTTTGAAGCGACACACGGGACAGCCCCAAAGTACACTGGACAGGATAAGGTTAACCCTGGGTCGCTTATTTTATCAGCAGAAATGATGTTAAGACACATGGGCTGGGTTGAAGCTGCTGATCTAATTATTTCTTCAATGGAAGCCGCCATAACAGATAAAATGGTTACCTATGATTTTGAAAGGTTAATGGATGGAGCAAATTTAGTATCTTGTTCCGGTTTTGCAAAGGAAATGATCAAAAGAATGTGAGGATTTCAATGTCTTCAGAGTCATCAAACGGTTCAAATGGCTTGGGTGATACAGGTACTGTTGTTTTAGAAGATAAACCAGATCTAAAAGAGCCTCCAATGTACCAAGTTGTTCTTCTAAACGACGACTTTACGCCTATGGAATTTGTTGTTTATATTATTCAATCAATCTTTGGGTATGATCATGAAAGATCTACACAAATAATGCTGGCAGTTCATACAAAAGGAAAGGGGGTATGTGGTATATTCCCTAAAGAGATAGCTGAAATGAAATCTCATGAAATTAATGAAACGGCAAAAGCTCATGAACATCCACTTATTAGCGAAATAGAGCCTTTAACAGATTAATGTTTAGCAAAGAATTAGAACAATCAATAGCAAATTTATTTGATCAAGCGCAAGATCAGAACCTTGAATATCTGACAATTGAGCACCTCCTTTTAATGTTGATCTCAGACTTTGACGTCAGGCAAGCGCTTGAAACAAATGATGTTAATTTAGCAACTTTAAGAGAAAATCTTGAAGAGCACGTTAGAGACAATACACCAACAAAAATTGATTCAAAAAAACCTGTTCAGCCAACCTTAGGATTTCAAAGAGTTCTTCAAAGAGCTGTCTTTCATGTTCAATCCTCAGGCAAAGGTGTTGTAAAACCTATTAATTTATTAGTTGCAATCTTTTCTGAAAAAGAATCGCACTCTGTTTTTCTTCTCTCAAAGCAGGGTGTTGGAAGACTGGATATTGTTTCATATATCTCACATGGCAAGCCTGAAGGTGCGCAAGTCGAATCTGATTCAGGATCATCAGATCAAGAAACGGAGACAGAGTCCGTTGTAGCAAATAATGAATTGGAGTTTTTAATTGATTTAAATAATCTAGCAGAATCCAATAAGGTAGATCAGCTAATAGGAAGAAAAGATGAGGTTGAAAGGATTATACAAATTCTAGCAAGACGAACTAAAAATAATCCTTTGCTTGTTGGAGAATCTGGAGTAGGTAAGACAGCTATTGCGGAAGGCTTAGCTCACTTGATAAATTCTAAAGATACTCCAGAATTTTTACATGAATCAAACCTTTATTCATTAGATATAGGAGCTTTGATTGCTGGCACTAAATATAGAGGGGACTTTGAGAAGAGACTCAAGTCAGTCTTAAAATTTCTAGATGATCAGAACAACCCAATACTTTTTATTGATGAAATTCATACCATTATTGGTGCAGGCTCTGCCTCTGGAGGCAGCCTAGATGTATCAAATTTGTTGAAACCAGCGCTAGGTAAAGGCAAGCTTAGATGTATAGGATCAACAACTTTTCAAGAATATAGAGGAGTTTTCGATCAAAATCAGGCTCTATCCAGAAGGTTTCAAAAAATTGATGTGCTGGAACCATCTATAGATGAATGCATACAAATACTTGATGGTTTAAAGACTAATTATGAATCACACCATAATGTTAAATATTCCGGTGAATCTATAAATTCAGCTGTTACGTTATCTAAGCGTTTTCTCAATGATAGATTTTTGCCTGATAAAGCCATAGATTTAATAGATGAAACAGGCGCTTTGCTAAATATCTCAAGGAAGAATTCAAAAAAAATTACCGTAAAACAAGTAGATATTGAGAAAACTATTTCTAAAATTTCCAAAATTCCTGAACAGACAATATCTAGCCAAGAATCAATTAATTTACAAAAATTAGAATCAGACCTTAAAACAGTTATTTTTGGTCAAGATCCAGCTATTCAAAGTTTGGTTAATGCAATTAAATTATCAAGGGCAGGGCTTCGAGATGATAATAAAACTATAGGGTCTTTTTTATTTGCTGGTCCTACAGGAGTTGGTAAAACAGAAATCACTACTCAATTAGCAACCATCATGGGTATCGAGCTTGTTAGGTTTGATATGTCTGAGTACATGGAAAGACACACAGTATCAAGATTGATTGGCGCACCTCCTGGCTATGTTGGATTTGATCAAGGAGGCTTATTAACTGAGGCAGTTGTTCAAAATCCACATTGCGTACTTTTACTTGATGAGATTGAGAAGGCTCATCCTGATATTTTTAATTTATTACTTCAAATCATGGATTCTGGAGTTTTAACTGATAACAACGGTCGAAAAGCAGACTTCAGAAATGTTATTGTGGTTATGACAACTAATGCAGGTGCTGATTTGTTAGAAAAGAAAAGTATTGGCTTCAGTGACCAATCTAATGAATCCGATGCATTGCTAACACTTAAGAAACTATTTTCTCCAGAATTTAGAAATAGATTGGATGAGATTATTCAGTTCAACTATCTGCCGCTGAAAGTCATTCTATCGATCGTTGATAAGTTTCTTACTAAGCTCCAAGCTCAACTAGACGCGAGAAATGTAGAATTAATTTATTCTAAAAAAGTTTTAAACTGGATTGCTGAAAATGGTTATAACAAAGAAATGGGCGCAAGACCTATGGAGAGGTTTATTACAAATAAAATTAAGAAACCCTTAGTTGATAAAGTGTTATTTGGCGAACTTAGTAAAGGCGGTCAAATCAAAGTTGATTTAGTTGCTAATGAAGTCAAGTTTAGTGCTAAGAAGAAAACAGCCAAATCTAAAGCCTAACGACCTCTAAAAGTAATCCTACCTTTTGTTAGATCGTAAGGAGTCATCTCAACTTTAACCTTATCTCCAGTTAAGATCCTGATGTAATGCTTTCGCATTTTTCCAGATATATGAGCTTCAATTATATGGCCGTTCTCTAATTTAACTTTAAAAGTAGTGTTAGGGAGTGTCTCAATAACCTCACCTTCAAATTCTAAATTATCTTCTTTTGCCATAGATGAGTATTTTACACTAAATTATTTATGTTTAAGTTAATAAATAGTTATTTAGCTTAGGCGCTGCAGCTGTTTACAATTTAATAAGTTTACAGAACAATGATTTAAAAGGAGAAAATAATGTCAGATAATATAAGCGTATATATGGTGGTTAATTTAACAATACATGATAAAGATGAATATAGAATATATGAGAAGGGTTTCTTTTCCTTTTTAAAAAAACATAATGGTTCATTCATAACTTATGATGACAATAGAGTGATCCTTGAAGGCGAGGAACCTTTACCAGGTAGAACAATTATATTTTCCTTTCCATCTGAAGAAGATGCAGATAATTGGTGGGCTGATGAGGGTTATCAAGAGTTAAGCAGGCATAGAAGAGCAGCAACTGATATTACCTTGCAACGTGTTAAAGGATTGCCCCCAAGAGGATAATTTGAAGAAATTTCTCAAAGTTAAAGGTAAGAAATTAGCTTACATAGACGAGGGTGAGGGGGATGCAATTGTCTTTATCCACGGAAATCCGACTTCATCATATTTGTGGCGAAATATAGCTCCAAATTTCAATAATTCTTATAGGGTAATTGTGCCAGATCTTATTGGCATGGGAGACTCTGAAAAACTCGATGGTATTGATAATCCAGATTATAGCTTTAATGGTCAGTATGACTATTTAGAGGGATTGGTGAATGAACTGGATCTCGGTAAACGAATCCATTTAGCTATCCATGATTGGGGTTGTGGCCTTGGATTAAAATACGCGAGATTAAATTCAGATAACATTGCATCAATAATTTTTATGGAGGGAGTGACAGTTCCATTAACTTGGGATCAATGGCCAGAAGCTGGCACAAAAATATTTAAACTATTTAGATCAGATGCTGGAGAGGAATTAATTTTAGACAAAAATTTTTTTGTAGAAAGAATATTGCTAAATGATCCAATTAATCCTATGTCTGAAGAAACCAAAAAAGAATATTTAAGACCATTTATTAACTCAGGTGAAGATAGACGTCCAACTTTAACTTTCCCAAGAAATATTCCATTTGATAAAGAGCCCCATGAAACATATGAGGAGATTAAGCTAAATGCACAATTTCATAGTCAATCAAACATACCAAAGTTATTTATTAATGCTGATCCAGGTTTCTTGCTTGTAGGCTCACAAAGAGATGAAGTAAGGGCTTGGGCTAACACCAAAGAAGTTACAGTCAAAGGCAATCATTTTATCCAAGAAGATTCTCCTGAAGACATAACAGCTCACATTAAGAGCTTTATAACTGCTTTATAGTAATTATTAATAATTTAACATAATATATATTATGCGAAGTAGTATATATTATTAGATGTAATCATGCGTATAGGTACCCTATCTTAGTGATAAAGTAAAATATGTAATTAAATTAGATATTTGTTAATATGGGTTATTAATTTTAAAGGAGTATTAAAAATGACTGAATATCAAGTATTAAACTTAATGCAGGTAGGGTTTATTCAAAATGCAATGTATTTTGTTGGAATGGTTCTAATGACATGGCTTGCTTTTAGAATGTGTAATAACGTAAGAAGTAATCCTAATTCAAATATGTTAGCTAAGGTATTTACATCAGTATTTTGCCTATTTGTTGCAGCATTTATGCACCAAGTTAACCAAATTGGTGGCGCTATTTTAGGTTCAAATGTTGCCCTATTGGTAGATATGGGAGCTGCATCAGGTGAGAGAATGGCTGCTTACATGGATGCACCACTTATTGTGGGTGGATCAATTCAGGCATTATTTGTGCTATTTATTCTTGTATTCCAATTAGCAATAGTTTGGACTAAAGACTAATAGTATAATTTTAGTAGAATTATAAGGGGAGCATCAGCTCCCCTTTTTAGTTAAGTTTTATAAGATATCTAGTGAACCTAATTTGTTAAAATTAACTGATCTAGTAGGTTTTCTTAATTTCTTAGTTTTACTAACATTTACGGACGAATTAACCTTAGTAGGTGAATTTAAACTACTATATATTTATGCGAAGTAATATTATAGATTGTAACCAGGACCTTTTAATACCCTACCAGGCCTATTGCCATTATGAAGGCCATTTTCAACAACAATAACACCGTTAACTAATACAGCAAAAACTCCTTCTGCATATTGGTGAGGGTCTTCAAATGTAGCTTTGTCAATAACAGTTGCAGTATCTAAGATAGTGATATCTGCATAATACCCCTCTTTAATTAAACCTCTTCTATTAATGGATAATATCTGTGCCGGTAAACCAGTCATTTTTCTTATAGCCTCTTCAAGAGTCAATATTTTACGCTCTCTTACGTATCTACCTAATACACGAGCAAAAGTACCATAAGTTCTAGGGTGCGGTGATCCAACACCAAATATTGTCATAGGACCATCAGATGCTATAGATGTCATAGGATGTTGCATGATTTTATCGACATCATCAGAATTAATAGCATGATATACAGCTGAAGCTCCACCTCCCTTAATTATTTCAAATACAACTATTGCTGCGTTATAAGGGCTTGGCTCAAGATTTCTTTCAATACATAATTCTGCAAGGTTTTTGCCTTCCATTGATGTATTCCAAGAGCTTTTTGATATAAAGATATTTTTAGGATGCCCTCCACCTCTATCAAATAATATCCTTTCAATAACTCCATCAATTATAAGTTGGCGCGTCTTTGGATCATCTATTCGAGCTAGAAGCTTTTTTCTTCCGCCTGCTTGAGCCCATTGAGGTATCAAGGCTCTAATAGATGTTTGGGATGCTGTGTATGGATATTGATCAATACTAACCTTAATACCATCTTTAATAGCATTGTCTACCAACTTTAAAGTTTCGGTAGATAGGCCCCAATTATCTTTTCCTATAATCTTATGGTGTGTTATTTGAACTGGAATATTTGCTTCTATACCGATATTTATTGTTTCGTTGACTGATTTCAACACATCAATTGCTTCTTCCCTCATATGAGAAATATAAATACCTCCATAGCTTGCAGCAATTTTAGATAATGCAATAACTTCACTTGTTGAAGAAAAGCTTCCGGGAACATAGAAAAGACCCGTCGAAATACCCAAAGCACCGTCTTCCATAGCCTCCTGAACGAGCAACTCCATCTTAGAAAGTTCTTCAGTTGTCGGATCTCTGTTATCAAGACCCATAACCTCTTCCCTGATTGTTCCTTGACCAACAAATACTGCCCAATTTGGACTAATTTTAGTATTTTCTATTTTTTGGTAATGTTCATCAATTGGATGAGGTGATGTGCCATCATTCCCATCAGTTAGAGTTGTCACCCCTTGCAGTAAGGAACTT
>Ga0208639_1000134_pt1 | contig 56676 bp, 69 predicted proteins | sample ETNtaG_33_FD_185772 | JGI IMG/M metagenome (GOLD analysis project Ga0208639, IMG submission 185772) | Marine microbial and viral communities from oxygen minimum zone, Eastern Pacific Ocean - ETNP201310SV76 (SPAdes) (version 2) | ecosystem: Environmental > Aquatic > Marine > Oceanic ...
TCTGCTTTAGCTCTTGCTTCAGATTCCTCATGTTCTATACGTTCTTCTTCTGCCTTAGCCTCTTCTAGTTCTTTTTGGAGTTGTTGAGCTTCGGCTCTTTCTTTTTCCTTAGACTCTTCACGTTCCAATTTTTCTTTTACAAGTTTGATTTCTTCAACTTCTTTGCGTAATTGTTCTTGTGCAATTTTTGCAGCATCGATTTCTTTTTGTAATTTATCACGTATTAACTGGGCTTCTTTTTCTGCTTGTTTTCGTGCTTCATCCATAACCTGAATCTTTATTTCTTCAATTTCTTTTTCATGTTGTTCACGCTCTTTTTTTATTACCTCATCTTTTGCAGCCTCTATTTCAGATATGTTTGGTTTATCTGGGTCTTGTTTTGGATCATCTTTTGGTTTTTCTTTTACTTCAGATTTTTGTTCATCTGCATGTGGACTTGCAGATGTGGTTTTTTGGATATAGCCTTTTGGCAACGTAGCACCTTTCTTTTTCATTTTTTCAATATACTCCTCTTTTGCTTTTTGAGTATCAGTTGTTTTCTCAAAATCTGTTTTTTGTGGTTCAGGTTCGAGTTGTGGTTCAGGTTCTGGTTTTGTAGTTACACGTTTTTTCCTAATGAAATTTCTAGTATCATCTGCAATTTTGGATGAAGACGTAGTACTAGATTTTACACGTTTAAACACATCAGATATACGGCTTTCCAAAGAGAGGCTCTTGGAATCATCCTCTTTTTCAGAGGTTTTGAGAGGAGGTTCTGGAGTTGGCTCAGATTTTGAACTTTCAGATAATAATTTATCATAATCTTTGCCAGAGGTTTTTTCTAATTTCAAACGTCTAGAAATCCTAGCATCATGGCTTGATTGTTCTTTGTCTTTTAGTTTTTCCTTTAATTTTTTATTCTTAGATTTACTTTTTTCAAATTTTTCCAGATATTTTTTTTCATATTCAGCAAATTCTTTTTCTTTAGATTCTTTTTGTTTAGATTTTTGCTTTATTTCTTCAATTTCATTATTTATGATTTCTTTTTCAGTTGGTTTATCAGTCCAGTCTTTTGGCATCGATTTATTCGAACGTAATGCTTTAGATTCTTTTGCCAAAGATGCACGTCTAGAATCTTCATATTCATAATCACCATCATTTTCATTTGTTTTTGGATAATTTCTTTGAAGAGAAGTTTCTGGTTCAGATTCTAATTCAGGTTCGGATTTGGGTTGAGGTTTTGGAGAAGGTGAAAATTGTGGTTTTTCTTTTTTTATGTCTTTAACTACAATTTCTAGTTCATCGACTAAGGGCATAGAACCAAGGTTATCACCATCAACCTTGTTATCATCTGTCCGAATGTATGCTTCACCATTTTTGACATATGTTCTAATGTTGTCACCAACTGTCCATTCATTTTCATCTTTTTTATGAACGGTTACAAATGACACACCATTTTGTATTTTTGATGATAGTTCGTACTTGTCAATTAACTCAGATCTACCAAAACCATTTTCTAAATCTTCATGGATTTGGACATGAGAAATGTTTGCAAGTCCAGATCCTTTTTTGATAGCACTTACTACAAAATCTGCCCACTTTGTCATTTGTAGTAATACTCGTCAAGTGCAATATACGCTTTTTCTAAAATATTGTAGTGGATTTTACAAATTCCTTAAAATATTGTTGATGTCTAGATTTAGCAATGAGTGACATACGTTTTGTAATGATCGGCGTAGCAGTGCTATCAATCGGATTTATCGTAATGGCAGTTTTCGGTACTCAATTTCAAGACATCACAGTACAAACAAAAGAATTTTCAGAATGTTATGATTACACAGATGAGAATGTTCCCGTAAAAATTGATTGTGAAGAAAGATTACAGGACAGAAATATGACATTTGCAGCAGTTGCAGGTATTTTGATTGCAGGAGGATTAGCCCTAATCAAAGGAATTAGAGGTACTTGGGACAATGATGTGAAACCAGAAGAAATGTTAGGTCCAGGAGGAGATAAGAAAACCTCAGATGAAGACAAAAAAGATGAATCCTAGAGAAAACTGTCTAAAGATTCAGTAGATGATAATTCATTATTTTCAAGTTTTTTAGATAATTTGTCACCCATCAGTTTTGCAGATTTAATTTTTCTCTGGCCGATATGATAGTATACTTGATCAATAGTATCTTTTGCAATTAAAACAACTAATCTGCCTTGAGACTTTCTTCCAGTTCTGCCTTTTCTTTGTATAAAACGAATTGAACTAGGAACATTATCATAAAATATTACTAGGTTTACTTCAGAAATATCTAATCCTTCTTCGCCAACACGAGTTGCAACAAGAACTTTAGTTTGTCCATCTCTGAATCTCTGAACAGTTTCAATCTGTTTTTCTTGTTTTAGACCAGTATCACCTGCTTTACCAATTAAGATTTCAGAATTAATTCCCATTTTTTGTAATGTTTCGTTTATTACATTCACAGAATCTCTATAACTGGTAAAAATCAAAACTTTGTCTTTCACAGAAGAAATAACTTTTTGTAATTCAGGTAATTTTGAATGTTCAATTCCTTGAGATTTTGCAAAATTAGCTAACTCTATTGCACGCATAAAATTAGGATCTTTTTCAAAAAGCTCTTTTATTCCTACACCTTTTTTTGCTTTAGTTCTATCACAGAATTTTAGAAATGATGTTACACCATGAGCTTCAAAAATATTTAATGCATATGTAATTCGAATTGCAGTAAACAAAGGTTTTGCAGAAATACGATTTTGTGTTAAAACATATTGGCGAATTCGAAGTAAGGTAGAAAGAGACTTGTTTTGTCCAATCTGAATTCCATTTTTTCGTAAAGTTGTATAACGTTCATCCAATGCAATTTGAAGGCATTTTTGAATCGCTTTCATTTCAGGTGGAAGATCAACTGTAATCCATTCAGTGTTTGTTTTTTGGATGTATGGTTGAACATCAGGACTTTCATCAGTTCTTTGTAGTATATTTTGAATTCCTAGAGATACAATAATTTCAGTGGCCTTTACTTTTTCACTAGGAAGTGTAGCAGTCATTCCCAGTATGAGGGATTTCTCTTTGAAATGATTTGCAATTCCTGTATATGCATAGTCACCAACAGCCCTATGCGCCTCATCAAATATCACAAGACTGAATTGATCAGTGTCAATCATGTTACGTTCTAGATCATTACGAGTAATTTCAGGAGTTGCACAAATCACACTATTCATCCAAGATTTTTTACGTTTGTTTATCAAATCCTCACCTGTCACAATTCCAATATCATCTAAAAGTAAATTTTTTTTAAGAAAATCAAAATGCTGATTAACAAGTACGCGGGTGGGAGCCAAGAGTAAGACCCCTCCTTTGTTTTGAGACAGTATATGAGCCATGATTTGTAAGGCAATAGTTGTTTTCCCAAGACCGGTAGGTAAAACAACTAAAGAATTTTCATTTTTTGCCTCATTTGCTAGATTAATCTGATAATCACGAAATTCAATAGAGTTAGGCTTGATCAATTTGTGTTCATAATAACTAGATCCCATTAGTTGGAAAGAGAGAAACATATCATTTATGGTTTACAATTGATAAGAAGTCACTTAGAGGTTATATGTTGGCAAATTAAATAATTTTTCATGTCAGACAATTTTGAAAGACCAGATTGGGATGAGTATTTTATGCTTCAAGCAAAACTAGCATCGTTAAGATCAAACTGCGTAACTAGAAGCGTAGGAGCAGTGATTGTTAGAGACCATAGACAACTTGCAACAGGATATAATGGAACACCCCCAGGAATCAAAAATTGTTTTGAAGGAGGATGTAAAAGATGCAAAGACCGAATGGATGGAAAAGTAAAATCAGGAGAAGGGCTCGGAAGATGTGTTTGTAATCATGCAGAAGCAAATGCAATTATGCATTGTGCAATTTTAGGTATAGAAGCAGGGGTTCAAGGAGCAGTATTGTATTCTACTTTTGTTCCATGTTTAGAATGTACAAAAATGGCAATAACGATAGGGATTCGAAAATTTGTATGTATTGATGAATATCCAGAAACAGATTATGATTTAATTAAAGAAGCAGGGGTTGAAATTGAAATTTTAGATAAAACTAAAATTGAAAGATGGGCCAAGGACATGATTTCTCCAAAAGAATAGACATGGAAGCAGTTGAAGATTTTAAACAAGATAAAGTAGCAAATATACCAAATTCATTATTAATTTCTGCATCATATATTGGAAAAACGAAGAAAGTCAGTCTCAAATTTTATGACCCAGAATCAGAGAAAATTTACCTGTGGGAAGATAAGACAGGTCACCGACCATATTGCTTTTCAAAAATGGCTCCAGAAGATTTAGAATTTTTATCAGAACGAGAAGATGTTATAGAAATCAAAACTGTAAAAAAAATTGATACACTAAAAGATAAAGAAATCCAAGTTTCAAAAATTATTGTTGCAGATCCTCTAGCAATAGGAGGCACACAGACAACACAGAGTATCAGAAATGTAGTTGAATCATGGGAATCAGATATCAAATATTATGAAAATTATCTTTATGATAATTCACTAATTATTGGAAAATACTATAGAATTGAAAATGACAAAATAATTCCTCATGATTTTAAGATGTCTGATGAGACAAACTTGGCAATGAAAAGCATGCTTTTTGATAAATTAGCAAATACGGGCATGACAGATACAAAACAATTTCAAGAAGAAGTTTCAAACTGGGCAGAACTTCTTAATCAACCTGTACCAAAAATTCGAAGAATGAGTTTAGACATAGAAGTAGAAACTGATGGAAAAAGACTTCCAGATGTAAAAATTGCAGACATGAAAGTCACAGCAGTAGGTTTTGAAGCAAGTGATGGATTAAAGAGAGTTTTTGTATTGAGAAGAGACGGGATTGAAGAAGGCGTAAATGATTTAGATAAAAATATCGAAGTTATATTTTATGAAAAAGATCAAGAAAAAAAGCTAATTGAAGACACATTTGAATTAGTAAAAAAATATCCAGTATTAATCACATACAATGGAGACGGTTTTGATCTTCCTTACTTGTATAATCGTGCAAAAAGACTTGGGATTTCAGATGAAATAAATCCATTATACATGATGAAGGATTCTGCAACATTAACAAAAGGTGTTCATTTAGATTTGTATAGAACATTTTCAAACAAGGCATTTCAGATTTACGTTTTCTCACAAAAATATTCAGACTTTTCTCTCAATAGCGTTTCAAAAGGGGTTTTGGGCGAACAGAAAATGGATTACGGAGTAGAGATTGACAACATGACATATTATCAAATCGCAAAATATTGTCAAAATGACGCATATCTAACATTCAAGCTTACAAGTTTTAATCAAGATTTACTCATGAATCTTCTAGTTGTAATTACACGAATTGCAAGAATGCCAATTGATGATATATCTAGAATGGGAGTTTCACAATGGATTCGTAGTTTACTATATTACGAACATAGAAAAAATAATTTCCTCATTCCAAGACGAAATGAGATTGAAGAGAAATCATCAGGGATGGCAAATGATGCGGTGATTAAAGATAAAAAATATCGAGGAGGACTAGTAATAGAACCAGTTGAAGGAGTTCATTTTGATGTAACAGTAATGGATTTTGCAAGTCTATATCCAAGTATAATTAAAGTGAATAATTTATCATATGAAACTGTTAGATGTCCACATGAAGAATGTAAGAAAAATGCGATTCCTGGCACATCTCATTGGGGATGTACAAAAAAGAATGGACTAACATCATTAATTATTGGATCATTACGAGACTTGCGTGTAAATTATTACAAAAGTTTATCAAAAAAAGAAAATATCACAGATGAAGAAAAACAACTGTACACAGTAGTTAGTCAGGCGCTAAAAGTAATTCTTAATGCAAGTTATGGAGTTATGGGTGCAGAAATATTTCCATTATATTTTCTTCCAGCAGCAGAAGCAACAACAGCATTAGGAAGACACATCATTATGGATACAATTGAAAAATGTAAAGGCATACAATTAGAAGTTCTATATGGAGATACAGATTCACTTTTTGTCAAAAAACCAACTGTAGAACAAATTGATGATATTATTAAGCTGGCAAAAAAAGATCACGGAGTAGAATTAGAAATTGACAAAGATTACAGATATGTGGTGTTAAGTAATAGGAAAAAAAATTATTTTGGAGTAACAAAAAATGGCAAAGTCGATGTTAAAGGATTAACAGGGAAAAAATCACATACACCTCCATTTATCAAGACATTATTTTATGAGTTATTAGACATACTTGCAGAAGTACAAGATGCAGAACAATTCAACAATGCAAAAAAGAAGGTAAGTGATAAAATTGCAGATTACGCAAAACGAGTTCAAGAGAAAAGTATTCCGCTCAATGAATTAACATTTAATGTTACACTTAGTAAGGCTCCAGCAGAATATGTAAAAACAATTCCACAGCACATACGAGCTGCAAAACAACTAGAAACAACTAGAGAGATAAAGAAAGGAGATAAGATATCATATGTTAAAATACTCAATAAACCGGGCGTAAAACCAGTGGAACTAGCAAGACAAGACGAAATTGACTCTAAAAAATACATGGAGTTTATGGAGAGTACATTAGAACAGATAACATCATCCATGGATCTAGATTTTGACACTATTCTTGGTAAACCAAAACAAACAGGATTGGACCAATTTTTCTGGAATTGATATGTTAGACGAATTTACATTAGGTATAGTTGCGATTGCAGCAGGAGTTTTAATCCTAATAGGATGGGTACCACAAATAATTCAAGGTTATAAGACAAAAAAACTGGAAGATGTTTCAAGGTATCTTGTAATGGCAATATTTGCCGGAGCGGTGTTATGGCTCATTTATGGAATTGAAATTGATGACGTATACATCATAGGAGTCAATTTAGCTGCAATGTTTCTAACAATGACGGTTCTTATAATGAAGCTAAAATATGAGAAAGCCTTCGAATCAATTAGGAAATAAAATGTTCATTATAAATTGTAAAAACTATGAAGAAATTGCAGGAGATAAGATAATCAAAATTGCAAAAATTTCAGAAAAAATTTCAAAGAAATACAAAATACCAATTGCAATTGCCCCTCCACATCATCTTATTCCATTAATTACAAAATTCAAGATAATAGTTTTAGCTCAACATGTAGATGATAAAAAAGTTGGAAGCACTACAGGATTCATGGTTCCAGAAATTGTTAAAAAATCAAAAATTAATGGTTCAATAATAAATCATAGTGAACACCGAATTTCTGAAAAAGAGATTATTTCATTAGTGAAACGCTTGCAAAAATTGAAATTGAAAACGGTATTGTGTGTAAAAAATGTCAATGAGGCAAAAAAATATTCAAAATTAAATCCAACATTCATTGCAATAGAACCACCAGAATTAATTGGGACAGGTAGAGCAATTTCTACTGAGAAACCAGCATTGATTACAAATGCAGTGAAAGCAGTTAGTTCATCTAAAAATTCTACAAAATTATTATGTGGTGCAGGAATTGTTTCAGGACAAGATGTCTCAAAAGCAAGGGAATTAGGTTCAAATGGAATTCTTGTTGCAAGTGGAATTGTAAAAGCAAAAAATTGGGAAAAAATAATCTCAGAGTTTTGTAAGGGTTTAAAAAGCCAGTAAATCGACAAAATTCTGCATGGTAAAAAATAGACCAGTTTATGCATTTGAAGAAGCAGATAGCAAAAATAGAATGCTGTTAGGTGGAAAAGGTGCAGGATTAAGTGAAATGACACGCCTAAAACTCCCAGTACCACCAGGGTTTACCATCACAACAGAAGTTTGTAACAAGTATTATGATAATGGAAAGAAACTTCCAAAAGATGTGATGCCTTTAGTGATGAAGAATATTGCAAAAATGGAAAAAAAGACAGGAAAGAAATGGAATTCTACAAAAAATCCACTTTTAGTTTCAGTTCGTTCAGGTGCTGCAATTTCAATGCCAGGAATGATGGATACGATTTTGAATTTAGGATTAAATGAAAAAACAGTAGAAGGATTTGCAACACAGACAAAGAATCCACGATTTTCATGGGACTCTTACAGGAGATTTATCCAATTATTTGGAAAAGTAGTATTTGGAGTAAATGATGAAAAATTTGATCACGTATTAGATTCTGCTAAAAAGAAACAAGGCGTAAAAGACGATAGTAAATTAAATGTCAAATCATTAAAGAACATTGTTTCAGAATATAAGAAAATTTGTGAGAATCATACAAAAAGAAAATTTCCAGACACTCCTAATGAACAACTAGGATTAGCAATAGAAGCAGTATTCAAAAGTTGGATGGGAGAAAGAGCAGTAGTTTATAGAGAGAAAAATGGGATTACTAAAGATATTGCAAATGGAACAGCAGTAAATGTTGTAACAATGGTATTTGGGAATATGGGAGACGACAGTGCTACAGGAGTAGTATTTACAAGAAACGGACATAACGGTAAACGAGAAATTGAAGGTGAATATCTAATCAATGCGCAAGGAGAAGATGTTGTTGCAGGAGTTAGAACTGGAAAAAATGTTGAATTGTTAAAAAAAGATATGCCAAAATCTCATAAAGAATTAAGTAGTGCATGTGCAAGATTAGAAAAACACTTCAGGGAACCTCAAGATATTGAATTTACCATAGAACAAGGAAAATTTTACCTTTTACAAACAAGAACTGCAAAAATGAGTGCAGGAGCACTTGTAAAAACTTCAGTAGACATGGTCAAAGAAAAATTAATTGATAAAAATAAAGCATTGACCAGAATTCCAGCACAACAACTAGAAGCATTGCTTCACAGAACAATGGATGAATCAAAAATAAAAGAACATAAACAATTAGCAAAAGGAATTGCAGCGTCACCTGGAGCTGCCAGCGGAATTGCAATTTTTGATGTAAAAAAGGCAATTGAGTTAGGAGAAGCAGGAAAAAAGGTCATTTTAATTAGAAAAGAGACAAAACCTGAAGACGTACCAGCATTTTTCTCAGCAGAAGGAATTCTAACAAGTCTGGGAGGAAAATCATCTCATGCAGCAATTGTATCAAGAGGAATGGGTAAACCATGTATTGTAGGATGTTCAGAATTAAAGATCAATTATGATAAAAACACATGTACTGCAAATGGAATAACTGTAAAAGAAAATCAGATGATTTCAATTGATGGTAGTGTAGGTACTGTGTTTATCGGAGAAGTGCCAACAGTAGAACCTAAGGTCACAAAAGACTTTCAAACCGTTCTTAGTTGGGCACAGAATACTAAAAAATTAGGAATTCGTGCAAATGCCGACACACCAGATGCAGCAAAATTAGCAAGACAATACGGTGCAAAAGGAATCGGATTGTGTAGAACTGAGAGAATGTTTAACGAGACAGATAGAATTGGATTATTTGTTGAAATGATAATGGCTCAATCAGAAAAAGAAAGAAACGCAGTACTCAAAAAATTACAACAATTACAGAAAAGCGATTTTATTGGAATTCTAAAGGCAATGGAGGGATACAAAGTCACTATCAGATTACTAGACCCACCATTACACGAATTCTTACCAAATCCTGAAGAACTAAAGGAAAAAATGACCAAAGAAAAAGATCGTAGTGAAAAAACTAGACGAGTTTTAGATAGAGCACGAGAACTGGCCGAAATTAATCCAATGATGGGACATAGAGGAGTTAGAGTCGCAATCACATATCCGGAAATTTACAGAATGCAAATTACTGCAGTTTTTGAGGCAGCAGCAGAACTTGCAAAAAAGAAAGTCAATGCAAAACCACAGATAATGATTCCACAAATTGGAAGCGTAGCTGAATTAAACTATATCAAATCAATCTATGACGATGTTAAAAAAGAAATGGAGAAAAAGTACAAAAAGAAATTTAAGATAAACTTTGGTACCATGCTAGAAGTTGTTCGTGCATGTCTTACATCTGATGAATTAGTAAACACGGCAGAATTTTTCAGTTTTGGAACAAATGATTTAACCCAAGCAGTGTTTAGCTTTAGTAGAGAAGATGCAGAGGGAAAATTCCTTCCAGAATACATGGAAAAAGAGCTCTTAGAGACTAGTCCATTCCAATCAATTGATGTTAATGGTGTAGGCCATCTAATGAAAATTGGAATAAAACAAGGAAGAGACATCAAAAAGGATTTAGAAATTGGCATATGTGGAGAACATGGTGGAGACCCAAATTCAATCAAATTCTGTCATTCTGCCAACGTATCTTATGTTAGTGCATCACCACACAGAATTCCTATAGCAATAGTTGCAGCTGCACAAGCAGAAATAGAACAAAAAAAATCTAAATCTAAGAAATAAAATAATGTTCTAAGTCGTTAGAATTAATTCACAGTATAATTAACAATATTGTAAAATTATTGCATGAAATGGAAATTTTCATCAAAAAAAGATGGTGCTACCAATTTACGAAGAGAAGTTCTTGAAAAATATGAGGAAAAATATCTAAAAAAAGTCGATAAGGTAAAATCTGAAATACAAAAAATTCAGAAAAAGAAAAAAGAAGTGGAAGTAAAAGAGCTAAAAGAGAGAATTGCAAGGAGATTAAAATTAGAAAAAGAGGCCGGTAAAAGATATAAAAATACAATTTCAAAAAAATTAAAACCAAAAACAAAGATGGAATCAGAAATAGAGGTTAAAGCAGAAGCTGCCAAGGAAACAAAGGCCGAAGCTGCTAAAGAAACAAAAGCTGAGATTTTAGCAGAAGCAAAATCAACAATTCAAAAACGAATGTCAAATGTATTCAAAGGTTTTAGAGAATCCGCAAGTAAACCATCAACGGTTGCAGAAGATACAAGAAATTTTGTCCGTAAACGTCGTACTCAGAGAATTGAGACAGTTGAAGAAATTCCTGTTGAAGATAATGATGAAAATAAATCTGTAAAAAAACAAATTGCAAAAGAAGAGGAAAAAGAAAGAGTAAAAGCTGAGAAATTTTTGAAAGAAGCAGAAGCTAGAGAAAAAGCTGCTGAAAAAGAAAAGAATGAATTAGAAAAAGCATTGAAAGATGATATTAAAAAGAAAAAAGAGGAGGAAAAAGAAAAGAATGAGAGATTATTAGCAGAAGCTGAAGAGAATGAAAAAGAAGAAGAAAAGAGTAAAGTAGAATCTAAAAAAATGATGGATGCCCAACAAAAAGAAAAAGAAGATTATATTGAAAGAATGACGAAGAAAGGCGCAACATTACCAAAAGGTTACGTTCAAGAAACTACATCTGGAAGCCCACATGCTGAAGAAGAAAAACCTAAGAAAAAAGCAAGTAAAACAAAGAAAGTAAAACCAAAATCTGAAAAAGAAATAGAATCTAAAATAGCAAAACTAGAAAAAAAATTGAAGAAAGAAGAAAAAACATCATCTGATTTTGTAAAAACAACATTAGAAACTGCAGTTTCTAAGGGATGGACAAAAACCAAAACTGTTGAAGAGTTAAGAAAATCTAAAGAAAAAATCACTGTCAAAAAAGCAAAAGAACTAGTTAAAGAAGCATTTGATGGAAAATCAAAGAAGAAATAATTAATTAAAAATTATATTTTGCAATTGGCCTACAAACAAAATTACTTGTTCAAATGTATGAATTACAAAATCTTGATTTGTGTACAGATCATGTGAATGTGTGTCCATTATTTCAAGAGAAACATGTGGATGTGCTTCAGCAAAAGAGGCAAAACCAATTGAAAAGATGCCCAAAATCAAAATGGTAAACAACAAGTAATGTTTCAACAGTAAATTGTCCAAATACTACTACTTTAAATTTTTCAATTTATTACAATTAACGATGGGGATAATATCTAAAGCAATTATACTTGGAGGAATTTTTGTACTATTGTTTGGAGTTTTCTCAATTATACTAGAATAAGAAATTTTTCACCAGTGGAAATCAATATTGTATTCATAAAAGGATAGGAATATCTAGTCAAATGTTCATTTTATAATATCATGATTACCCCAGGACGTACAGTCAAAGATGTGGACATATCTAATGATTCAAACACAGACCACATATTCAAAGAATTAGCACAGGCAGGAGGTTTTGAAGCAAGAAATGTTGCAGAAGGCGTAGACATCCTATACAACATGATTAGTGATGAAAAATGTACAAAATTTTTGTCATTTATTGGAGCAATTGTTTCTACAGGCTTTAGAGGAATCATACGCGATATGATCAAGAAAAAATGGTGTAATGTTGTGATTACAACATGTGGAGCACTAGATCATGACATTGCAAGACATTTTTCAGAATACAAAGAAGGATCGTTTACAATGGATGATAGAGAATTAGCAGATCAAAAAATTCACAGATTAGGAAATGTTCTAGTACCAATGGAAAGTTATGGACCATTAATTGAAGAGAAAGTTCAAGAGATTTTAGAAAAAGCATACAGTGAAGGTAAAAAAGAAATGTCAACTGTAGATATTAACAGAGAACTAGGAAAAGCAATGGGTGAAGATTCATTTTTGTATTGGGCATACAAAAATGACATTCCAGTAGTAGTTCCAGGAATAATGGATGGTGCAGTTGGAAGTCAAGTATGGATGTTTTCACAAAAACATTCAGATTTTAAATTAAACATAATTGAAGATGCAAATTTTCTTTCAGGATTGGTTTTCAAAGCTGAAAAATCAGGAGCACTCATGTTAGGAGGAGGAGTTCCAAAACATCACACATTGTGGTGGAATCAATATAGAGACGGTTTAGATTATGCAGTATACGTTACAACAGCACAAGAATTTGATGGAAGTTTAAGCGGAGCGTTAGTACGAGAAGCGATATCATGGGGCAAAGTAACAAAGAATGCAACTGAAACAACTATCCATGCAGAAATTACCACAGTTTTTCCATTTATGTACAAAGCATTATTAGAAAAACTTGAAAAGTAACAGGATACAAAGTATAACATGCTACCATCAATTGAGAGTATAAAGCAACAAAGGCTCAAAATAAATATGACACAAAAAGAGCTTGCAAGGTTAGTTGGAGTTAGTACATCCATGATTAATCAAATTGAATCAGGTCGAAGTGCTCCAAGTTATAATACAGCCAAAAAAATTTTTGAAGTGTTAGCAACTAAAGAAACTGAATCTTCAACACATAATGCAGGAGAGCTATGTAGCCAAAAAATTATGAAATTAAAACCAACCAATACACTAGGAGAAGCAATGTCAAAAATGGATAGAGAAAAAATTAGTCAGATTCCAATTTTTGATGAGAATATACCAGTAGGAGTTATTTCAGATTCAGGAATAATTAGTCACATGAGTAGCGGTGTTTCAAAAAAAATCAGAATTCAGGACATTATGGAACCAACACCGCCAATAGTAGAAAATGAAACTCCTGCAAGTACACTAGCCCCGCTCATAAAATATTCAAAATGTATTCTAGTAAGAAAAGGAACAAAAATTATCGGGATAATTACTGCCTCAGATACACTGAAAATGATAGAATAGATTAGAGATAATCAGGTAAAATTTCTTTTCGTATAATTTGTAAAATTTCATGGATCATTGTTTTTTGATCCTCTGAAGAATTTCCTAGAATTCTAATTGACAGACCAGAATCATTTGGAAGTATGCTACATCCAGCAGACATATTTTGAGTATGAGAAAACATTTCAGTTATCAAACTTTGAGTTTTTAAGACATCCTTTTTTGTTAATAGATAAAGTGAAGTAAGAATTGTTTTATCATCAAACATTGTAAGTGATTGAATTTTTTGATTTTTTGGAGATAAAAGTGATGAATCTCTAAATTTTGTTTGATTGTTTATTTTTCCTTCAGTTTTTAGATAACATATATCAAAATCAAACATCTCTCCCATTGCAATTCTCCCTGGTACGATAGTCTCAGAATAAACAACTGTAGAAGAATCATCAATGTTTAGATTAGTTTTTTGATAAAATCTCGAATTTTTGTATGGAATAATTTGTTCAGGAATAAATTCCAGATAGGAATTTTCTTTCAGATCAAGAGTCACCATATGTGTTGCATAATTTGATTCCATTTTGTAGATTCTAGTTGCACCCTGAGTTGTAAGATGAGATATTGCATTATTTTTTAAAACAGCATCCATTCTATAACGATCTCCTTGTAAAATTCCTCCAGATGGAGATAGAATGAACACATGTGCCATAGAAGGATAGTCTAAATCATAATGCAATGCTTTTTGGACATATAGTGGAACTTGAGATTGTTTTTTTGTAATTATTGTTTTCTTCCGGTCAAGATCATTTTGTAACTCTAATTCCAAAAATCCAATTTTTCCTGATTTGCCAACATTCATCTGTTCAACATCACCATCATATTGTAAGAATTCTTGTGGAATGTCGGCAGGCGTACAATATTCTAAATTCATGATTTCACCTGTGTAAGCATATTTTTTGGAACATCATCGAACAAAACATCGTGAATTATGTGTTCTGCAACCTGTTCAACACCTTGATCAGTTTTACAGTTTACCAAAACATATGGTTTGTTTTTTCTAACAATTTTTGCGTCACGTTCCATTACATTTAGATCTGCACCAATAGATGGAGCAAGATCAATTTTGTTAATTACTAAAAGATCACTTGTTTCAATTCCAAGTCCACCTTTTCTAGGATATTTATCACCGCCCGAAACATCTACGATGTATATTGTATAATCTGCAAGTGCAGGACTGAATGTTGTAGTGACATTATCCCCACCACTTTCAATAATTATCAAATCCAAATCGTTGTATTTTGTTTCAATTTCTTCAATTACTGCAAGATTGATTGAAGGATCTTCACGTACAGCAGTATGAGGACAACCACCAGTTGCAAGACCAATTACCATGTTTTCAGGAAGTATTCCTTGTTCTGTTGCTAGATTTTTTCGTATTCTATCAGCATCTTCTTTTGAAATTACATCATTTGAGATGATGCATACACGATAATTTTTTTTTGCAAGAAACGGGACAACTCTTTCAATTAACATGCTTTTTCCAGCACCAACTGGACCACCAATACCTACACGGAGAATTCTAGTCATAATCAAAAAATTTGTGTTTAGGTAATAAACATTTTAGAAAATTTGTTTTCATGAGTCATTTGTATTAAGTCATATTTTGGAGAAAATTGCCAGCAATCATCTATTTTTGTATTTGAAAATTTTTCTAAAATTTCTTGTATTTTCGGCTTGATTTCATGCAGAATTTTTTGGCTTTGTATATGATCAATTATTCCCAATCTTAATGCAGCGCCAGTAACACTAACACAAAAACCATACATCATCATTTGTTTTGTTTGTTCTTTTTTGACTCCCATAACAAAACTACATACGCCTAGCACTACAGGATGTGTGCCAGAAGATTCATTTTTAGAAATTTTTTCAGAATATGTTTTAAGAAGATCATTAGAAAATATGGCAGATATGCACTTTATCATTTGAGAACCTGCTCTACACGATGCTGCACGAGATTCTTGAATTAATTTCATTGAGTTCAAAATATTATCACATTTGATAATTCCTAAAACATCATCATTTTTTGCACAATCATATGCATTAGATAATGCTACAGAATCAGCAGGGCCTAATTGTTGTTCTAATATAATTTCAAGAAGATTAGAAATGTCATTTTGAGATGATACACGTTTTTCATCAAAAAATGTTTCTAAACCATTCGACATTGTATACAAACCAGAGGGAAAAAAAGAATCTGACAATTGCATGAGAGATAAATTTGATGAATCAGTGTTCATGAACATTCATCCCTTCATTTGGAACAAATATTTCATCTTCAACGTGTAATGAAAGATGATCAATTATGTCAGAAAATAGTTGTTTAAACAGTTCAATTTCAGTTTCATCATGAATTGGAAACAAAATAGAACCATCAGATGCAATTGACAAAGGGCGATGTCTATTTCCAATAATATGACCAAGTTGAACAAGTAAATTTGGTGACCAATCTCTTTCATTGATCATTACACGTAATACTTTTTCAGGAAGTTGATGTATTACTACCAAATTAGAATTAACTTCTATAACATCACCATTATGCAAAACTGTTCCAGGTTCTAATGACAATCCAATTTCCAGTCCATCTTCAGTTTCAGTACGAAAATGTGATTTTTCCATTTGTGTGCGAGATAGAAATAATCGGCTCAAAGTGTTATTTTCTTTTGCAAAAGTAATTTTTTCTTTACATTTTCCTTGATATGAATTTCCTAAAATTGAATTAACTACTTGCATGTGAGACATAGGAGCATCAAAGTATTATAGATTTTTGCGGATTTCATTTCTAATTGTTAAATATGTTAAAAATCAAATTTATTCATGTTTTTAACACCTAGAGAAATTGATAAATTACAAATTTTTACTGCCGCACAGGTGGCAATTAGAAGAAAAGAAAGAGGATTGAAATTAAACCATCCAGAATCAGTTGCATTAATAGCTGATCATATTTTAGAAGGAGCAAGAGATGGAAAATCAGTATCTGAAATAATGAGCTCAGGAAAAAACGTACTGACGAAAGATGATGTACTTCCAGGAGTTCGCGAAATTATTCACACTATACAAGTAGAAGCAACTTTTGAGGATGGGACTAAATTGGTAACAATTCACGACCCAATTGTGTGATGTAAAATGATACCTGGAGAATATTTCCCAACCGATACAGCAATTATTGCAAATAAGAATAAAAAAATTCTAAAAATTACCGTTGCAAATACAGGAGATAGACCAATTCAAGTTGGATCACATACACATTTTTCTGAATCAAACAAAGCACTAGAATTTGACAGAGAAAAAAGTTTAGGATTCCATCTAAACATATCTGCAGGGACATCAATCAGATTTGAACCTGGAGAAACAAAACGTGTTGAATTAGTTGAGTTTGGAGGAAAAAAGATAATTTATGGATTTAGTGGAATGGTCAGTGGAAAATTAGATGAAAAACGTAATGATGCAATTAAAAAACTTCATGAAAATGGATTTAAAAACTCATTAGAAGATGTATCCGAAGAAGAAGGAAGTTTAGATATACCAAGAAGTAGATACGTCGAATTATTTGGACCATCAAAAGGAGATAAAGTTCGATTAGGAGATACAGATTTGATATTAGAAGTAGAGGAAGATTTGATCAAACATGGAGATGAACTTGTATTTGGTGGAGGAAAAAGTGCAAGAGATGGATTAGGACAAGCAAGTGGCGTTCTAAGAGATCAGTCTGCAGATTTAGTAATCACAAATGCAGTAATTGTTGATGCAAAACTAGGAATTATTAAAGCAGATATTGGGATAAAAGATGGAAAAATTTTAGGTATTGGTAATGCAGGTAATCCCGATGTCATGGATGATGTTGACATAATTGTTTCATCAAACACAGAAATAATTTCAGGTGAACATACAATTTGTACAGCCGGAACAATTGATAGTCATATTCACTTTATTTCACCTCAACAGGCAATCGATGCAATTTGCAATGGAACAACCACAATGATTGGAGGAGGTACAGGACCTGCAGATGGAACAAATGCTACAACATGCACTCCAGGAGAATTCAATATTCACAAAATGATTCAAGCAGTGGAAGAATTTCCATTAAACTTCGGATTTTTGTGTAAAGGAAATGATTCTAGAGAAGAATCCCTTATGGAACAAGTCAGAGCAGGGGCATGCGGTTTAAAATTACATGAAGATTGGGGAACCACTCCAGCCACAATCAATTCTGCCCTAAATGTTGCAGATAAGACAGATACTCAAGTAGCAATTCACACAGATACCTTAAACGAATGTGGTTATGTCGACGATACCATTGCAGCAATTAATGGAAGAGTCATTCACACATATCATACAGAGGGAGCAGGAGGAGGCCACGCCCCAGATATCATGAAAATTGCCTCAGAACCAAACATTTTGCCGTCATCGACTAATCCTACAAGACCATTTACCACCAATACACTTGAGGAACATCTTGATATGATGATGGTTTGTCATCATCTGAATCCATCAGTTCCAGAAGATATTTCATTTGCAGAATCTAGAATCAGAGCAGAAACAATTGCCGCTGAAGACATACTTCATGATGTAGGTGCAATCAGCATGATGTCATCAGATAGCCAAGCAATGGGAAGAGTTGGAGAAACGACAACTAGAAACTGGCAAACAGCAGACAAAATGAAAAAAATGAAAGGAGCGTTACCTGAAGACTCTGAAGGAAATGACAATTTTAGAATTAAGAGATACGTTGCAAAAATTACCGCAAATCCAGCCATAACTCACGGTATATCAGAACATGTTGGAACATTAGAAAATGGAAAGATGGCAGATATTGTGATATGGATGCCACAATTTTTTGGAATTAAACCAAAAATGATTGTCAAAGGAGGATTCATCGCATATGCATTGATGGGAGATCCTAATGCATCAATTCCAACTACAGAGCCAGTATACTATAGACCAATGTTTGGAGCATTAGGGAAAACAAAACAATCAACATCTGTTACATTCACATCACAACTTGCACTAGATGATGGATTACAAAATAAGCTAAACATAGATAAAAAATTGGTTGCAGTAAAAAATTGTAGAAACATAGGAAAAAAAGATATGATTTACAATGATTCTACACCAAAAATAGAAATTGATCCAGAAACATACAAAGTTAAAGTTGATGGAGAAGTTGCAACAGTTGATCCTGCAACAAATGTTTCACTAGCACGATTGTATAGTTTGTTCTAGATATTACCTAACAACATCTTTCTATTGTTAATCGTACGTCGCACCAACATAAAGCCCGCAGCCGTTGTAAATGCACCAAATAGAATATTGACAATACTCATCTCACCACTAGAAGTTCCAGTTAATGTAAACACCATTCCAAGAATCATCATTAAGCCACCTAAGGCACCAATTATGAGCATTGGAATTGGGAGTTTTTGTTTCATATCTCCACGACTTTTGTCTGGCAATACACCACTTGCGGCTACTTTATGACATACATCACAAAAGTGCTTTTGTTTTTTGCCTTGCCATGCAGTTTGTAGGAAGAAAAATTCAGTTTGGCACAAATCACATGGTTTTTGTGGCAAGGTGACTTTGCCATTTTTTTCCCAATCCTGACCGATTTTCAACATACAAGGCTTGCAAAAACTTCCTGGAATTCTCCAAAATTTATTGAACTTGTATTTTTTCATACCAAGCACAATGCCACAACCGGTACAAGATGTCATGTTAAAGCATCAATCCTAACATTAAAAAGAATTTTGGATAAAAATCAAAGTGAGAATTTGTTGAATACATGATTAAAAGAGTAAAAAGTGGCGTGACTAGTTTGCCGCTTCTTTCTTACCAGAGAATACTTTTGCAAAGCCATGTCTTGCTTCTGCAATAGGCATTCCGATGATGATTGCAGATGCAACACTGACCCAGGCGATTGCGATTCCTACCCATAGTCCGTAGAATCCAAAGTCGAAGACGTATCCTGAGAAGTACAATGGCATTGGCCAGAATATGATAACTATCAAAGTGAGCAAGCCTCCACCTTTAACACTAAACTTGAAGGCTTTCTTTAGTTGTTCTTCATCTTGTTCACGCTTTGCATTTTCTGAAGCAGTGATTTCGTGTTGTTCCATGTCATCAGTGACAAGTGACATGTGTTGGTCCAACTCTTTCCAATCGTATTTCTTGTTCTGAGCCAAACTGATGACTATACAAATTAATCCAGATGATAATATTGCAACTACATTTCCATAAAGCATTGGGAATGCACCGCCAAGTGATGCGATATCTATAACACCGCCAGACTCAGATGCTGCAACACTTGTCCAAGTGGTTAGTGATAGACAGACACCTACTAAGGCTCCAGTTACCGCACCCGCACGGGTTGTTCTATTCCAAATAATCGTTAACGCGATAGGTATGACCGCCGAACCAATCAATATTCCCATTGCTAAGTATACAAATCCTAAGCTTAATCCCATTCCTAACAGTACGACCGCAAGCGCACCCATTCCAAGTCCAAACGCAACTATGACACCACGACTTACCTTTAACAGCTGCTTGCCTGTGGCCTTTGGATTCTTGTACGTACGATATACATCATAAGTAATCAACGAAGATACTGCGATTAGTTCTGCAGAACCTGCCGAAGTCACAGCCATGAATAGCATGACTAGCACCATGATGGCACCTATCTCACCCATTAGCACTGATGCTGCTGCTGGAACTACAAGTCCGAGCTGCACCTGCTCTGGAGTGAGCTCTACATCTATCGCCACCGCCGTCAGCCCCATAGTAGTTGCTAATGTAAACGGAATTGCGAACCAGCACATTCCACCAAGTAAGAAACCCTTTACAGTGGAACTTGGTTGTGCAGCAATTGCACGTTGCCAGTAAGCCTGGTCAACAAAGACAGTTCCAAAGTTTCCTACAATATTGATAACTCCAAAGATTAAGCCTCCTGCCGAAGCCATTGTAAGGTATGCACCCATAGCGTTACCATATGTGCTTGGATCTCCTTCAACTGCTCCGCCTTCAGCGAAGGTTGGCGATATCACCGGATTAAGCGAAGCTGCCTCCACCAGTTTGTTATACATTCCTTCGACACCACCCGTGATTGGGCTGATGAAGAATACCATCGCAACAAATGTCAGGATTACTATAAAGATAATGACCGTGTGCATATAATCCGCCACAAACGTAGCCTTGAGACCACCTACAAGGGTGTAAATCATGACACCGATTGGGATTAAGAAGGCTGCTAGAGAAATGTCCATACCGGTAAGTCCGTTAACTACGGCTGCACCTCCAAGTAGAAGCATACCAGTTACAATCATGTTACATGTTAATGCGAAACCTAAGAAGACTTTATGAGTACCAGCGCCAAATCTTGCTCTGATAATTTCTAAGAATGTGTGTGCGTTTGGTGCCTTTCGTTTTAGTTCAATGGCTAGAATTCCGAACAAAAGTACCTGAATTGATGCACCTGCAGCATACCAGAAAGGACCACTTACACCATAAAGATACGCTACAGTAGAAGATTGAAGCAGTGTGGCAGCCCAAGTCCATGCTGACACGATTGCGGCTGCAGTTAAACCAGTTTTAATGATTCTTCCTGCAGTATTGAATCCTTCAGAACTTTGCATGTTACCCAAGTATTTTTCTTCAATCTTAATCTCGGCAGATATAATTCCGGCAAAAACCATTCCAAGACCTACAACAATAAACCAACCGACAGATTCATCCAAAACCTCCCCAAGTACAAATTCACCTTCAATTGCGCCAGCTGCGTCTGCATATGGCATGGCAAAGATCATACCCGATCCAATTACAAATGCAAATACCATCATTTGCCAGTTTAATTTCATCTGATTCTAACTATTTGTAATTAATATAACAATTCCAAGAGTTGAAATTTTGCTTTACTGAATAGATAAATTGGTTTTTTTAATATGTAAAAGTCGACGTCGACTTGATTTTTCTATTTAGAAGGTTTTGATTTTGATTTTTTGATATATGAAATGAGGTCATACCAAAACAATAGGCTTGGATGTTGTGGACAATACTTTTGTGGTCACATGACCCAAGTTTGAATCTGTATCACTAAGACCTTTTCTTCCCATAACAATTGTATCTACGTTCAAAGATGATGCAAGTTCAGAAATTTTCTTTGCAGGATCACCAAGTTTTACAATTCTTTCATAATTTCTTAGTTTACTTGGAAGAGAAATTCCTAAGAGCATCTTTCTTCCATTTTGTTCCATTTTTAGAGTCATTTCATCATCCATTGATTCATCATCATCAGACCATTCAATGATATGAGTTAGGTATACTTTGATGTTTGATGATTCCTTCATAACATAATTGACATAGTTTAATGCACGCATTGATGAAACAGACCCATCAACTGCAACAAGTATTTTTTGTGCAATTTCTTTGTCACTAAGATCATGACCATATTTGTCAGTTTTTCGAGGTTTTGAAGAATTTACAATATTTTTCACTACGTGAGATATACCATCTCTAGATTGAATAATAGGAAGAATCCATATCATAGACGCAGCAGCTACGGCCCATAAGATGGCCACCCATATCCATACAGTGTAAACAGTTTCAGTAAATACATAATTTGAAAAAAACAATGGAATTGGCCAAACTACTACAAGGATTAATGTCAAAGACAATCCATATTGTTTACTAAAACGAGACGCATTTCTAAGAGACTTTTCGTTAGTTTCTTTTTCAAGTCTTTTTCGTATTTTTTCATCAACAACAATTATTTCATGTTTAAGTTTTGAGAAATTGAAATTTTCAGGTCGGAATAAACTTCCAATTACAGTTATTGCTAAACTCGTCAAGATGGATGCAAGATTTCCTGCTAAAAGTGCAAACATGTCAGATGTAGAAGCTAGAGTTATTTCTCCAGATGTCATAAATGAATATCCTAACCATGTGGTTACACCACATACTAATCCAATTATTGCAGCCGAAGTTGCAACATATCGATTTGTGTTTTTCCATAAGATAGCAAGTGAAATTGGAGCGACAGCAGAACCAATCAACACACCCATTGCCAGATATACATACTGTAAACTAATTCCTGACATGAACAGTATAGATGCTAGTGCACCCATTCCAAGACCAAATCCCAAAATAGAATATCGAGATATTTTCATTAATTGTCGGCCGGTTGATGAAGGTTTGATGTATGTTCTAAACACATCATATGTAACAAGAGATGATACGGAGATTAATTGTGCAGAACCTGCTGCAGTAACTGTAGTAAATAATACAGTAAGCATGAGAATTGCACCGACATCGCCTAAAATGTGAGCAGCAGCTAAAGGTGCTACCAATCCAGAACTAATCTCTAGAGGAGTGAGTTGTAGATTTACAGCTACTGCTGCAAGACCAAGCGTTGTTGCTAAAGCAAATGGAATTGCAAACCATGCAAGACCGCCAACCAAAAAACCAGGAACTACAGAACGAGGTCTTGATGCAATTGCACGTTGCCAGTACGATTGATCAACAAATACAGTTCCAAAGTTTCCTACAATATTGATTATACCAAAAATCAATGCACCGACAGACGCCAAAGTTAGGAATGAACCTGCTGCATTTCCATCAACGGGAGACATTGTAGCTGCGTCAGATAATTTTTCAAACATTCCAGAAATACCACCGATATCATCATTTGTGAAATAAATTGCAGAGACGAATATCAAAACAACTACAAAGATAAACGCGGTGTTAAAATATTCAGCAAGAAATGTAGCTTTTAATCCTCCAAATAAGGTATACGCAATAACACCAATAGGAATCAAAAATGCTGCAATGTAAACATCTATTCCTGTTAATGCATTTACAACAGCAGCACCTCCTAAAACAAGCATTGCAGTTACTATGACGTTTGTTAAAAATGCAAAACTCAGAAAAACTTTATGAGAAGATTTTCCAAATCTTGCATTAATCATTTCAGGAAAAGTATGAGACATAGGGGATTTTCGTTTTAGTTCAATTGCAATTATAGCAAAAAGTACAACTTGAATAGATGCACCTGCAGCATACCAAAATGGACCACTTACACCGTACTGATATGCAACGGTAGAAGATTGTAGAAGTGTGGCAGCCCAAGTCCATGCAGATACAACAGATGTTACAATCAGACCAGTCTTTACAGTTCGGCCAGCGGTAGAAAACCACTCAAATGTTTTTTTTGTTCCAAGCCATTTTGTTTCGGCTTTTACTAAAATCAAAACTGCAGATGCCATGAGTATTCCAACTCCAATCAAAATAAGATAACCTACACTTTCATCCAGTATGTACGACAATCATTTGAAATAGCAGCATAATTATTTAAACTCATAGTGCTAATTACTATAGGAATTACTGAAACCCTTACATATTCTGAATCAAATATTGTATAATATGCTTGATGAAATTGATGAACTAATCATTTCTGCGTTATCGAAAGATTCAAGACAAGATTCTGCAGAATTATGGGATTTTCTTAGAGGGTTTGGGCATGAAATAACTCAAGAAGAGATTGAATCACGAATATCAAAATTAAATGAAGATGGAGTGATCAAAGGTTATTCGATTACGGTAGATCCAAAGAAATTACCACAGAGAATTATCAGAACTACTCTAATTACATTCAAGGTTTCACAATCTCTAAAAAAGAGAACAGAAAGTTTGGAAAAATATCTAACAGATGCACCATTTGTTGTATTTTCTGGAAGTACCAAAGGAGGTTTAGATTGGATTACAATCAGAGCATTTCCATCAGTTGAAATTGCAGATGAGGAGACAGATATTTTCAGAAATCTATTTGGAGATATAATTCAAACATATCAGGTGTATGATTTTGCACCAACAAAAGAGGTATCATTACATGCTTTATCATACACGCAAAAAGAACACAAAGAATTTCTCAAAGAATGGATGCCACCATTTCTTTAGGTTTTTAGATTTTTCTTTAAAGTAACTCTTTCAAAATGAATTGTTTCATCAAGTAATTCATGTAGTTTGTATCTCAAATCCATCATGTATGTGACCATTTCGCTTCTAACTTTTGGATCAGAAATGGTGTGAGCTTCATTTGCAACAGAATCAATTCTAGATAATGCCATCTTTAGGCCAAGTTTTGTTTTTTTGGTGATTCTTTGAGATTGTTCTTTTTTAGTATCTAGAGGATTCTTTTTGGATATCTTTTCTTTTTTTATCGAACGAATTTGTTTAACGGTGAGTTTTTCCTCAGCAATTCTACGAGTAAGATCATCTCGTTCATCAGAAGGGACACCCAAAAGCTCCAAACTTTGACTAACAGAAATGGTGTTTTGCATAAGCTGTTTTTTTGCACTAGATGGAAGTTTTAATAATTGAATTCTATGAGAGACATATTCTTCACTTTTTTCAATTTTATTTGCTAGTTCAGATACTCCTCCCCAACCAAAATCATCAACATATTTTTTGAAAGCTTCTGCCTCTTCAAGAGGAGTGAAAGATTGTCGTTGAATATTCTCAGTTAATTGGATTTCATACGTTTGTTTATCACTTAATTCTCTAATTTTTGATTGAATGTGTCTCCATCTCAAAGAGCGACATGCTTCAAATCTGCGATATCCTGCAACGATTTCAAATCCATGAGATACCGGCCTAACAAGAATTGGTTGTAAGAGCCCATGTTCAGATATGCTTTTTACAAGTGAACGAAACTCTGATGCTTTTTTATCAATTTTATGACGAACCTCAAAAGGAGATGGTTTTACCATTCTCATTTCAATTGGTTCAATAATACTAGAATCAAAATTCTCCATGCCCGTCAGGTATAGTGCTAACTGGAGCTACTTAGACTTGTTGGTTCGATAATTGGTAAACTGATAGATACCACATAATTTACATCTCAATTTTTAAGATAGTAGAATTTTACTTGTATGTGGAATTAGATACAACTGATTTGAAGGTGATGGGAGCAATCAAAAAAGGACTAACAACATTTGGTGGCATAAAAAGTGGAGTTAATTTGAAAAAGGATGAACTTGTAAAAATTTTAGATATTTTAGATAACAGTGAGATGATAAAATCAACAACAAGTACAGGATTATTAGGACAGAAAAAATTAATTATCGATTTAACAGATAAAGGAGAAGAAAGAATTCAGGAGTATCTAGAAATTTTACGAGTGAAATGGAGAGAAATGCTTGATTTGGCAATAGCAGGGGAAAGGGCTCAACTTGATGAAATAATCAAAGAGAATCCATTCATGGTAAATATGATGGTGTTTTTTGGCGTGACAGATTTGCCAACTTTAAGCAGATTAAATTTAAGATTTCTTTTAGAAGGAAAACATCTTTGCTACAAATGTAAAAAAGAGCTTAAAGGATTTATGCAAAAGTTTGCAGTTTCAGATGTAAGAAAATTTAACTTTAAACTACCTCGTGGAATGACTACTAGAGATGACTTGTGTGCGGATTGTTTTAACAACCTAACTAGGTAGAACGGGACATTCTTTTTTTAACTATCTGAAGTACAATTCTTGCAATAATTACTCCAGCTACAATAATTATGGAATATGTCCAAATGTCAGCCAAATCTTGATCTTCTTGTTGTGCCTCATCTAGAGGTGTTGAATCAAATTGAGCGCCAGGAGCAAATAGGTCCTTATCCATTACAGTCTCAGCAAAAGCAGCACTAGGTACAATTGTAATTACCATGACAGATAATGCAATGAAATATGGATTCAAGTGAATATTTTATTGGATTGATGGATTTAACGATTTATGAACTAACCTAGAAAGTTGGTTACACCTAGAAAGAGACCAATGATGCTGATTAATACAACTACGACTCCCATTACCTGCTTGTCATTCATAATAATCGTAAAAAAACGACCAATTTAACAATTCATGATTAATGATTTTTGGAAGATTAATTGAATTTGTTTTCAAAAACAACTTCATCTAATGACAATTGACCGCCACGTTCTGCTGCAGGAGAAGCAGCCTTTCCAACAACAATCATCATTACAATTATGTGATCATCAGGAAGATTAATGATTTTTGCCATTTCATTATATTCAAAACCAACCATAGGACAAGAATCAAGACCCATTTGTTTTGCAGCAAGCATTATGGTTTGTGCTGCAAATCCACAAGAACGTATTGCTTCATCACGTCTGTTTTGAGGGCTATCAGAGTATTTCTTATGCATTGCTTCTTTGACATGTTCCTGTTTTTCCAGAGGATGATTTTTCCAGTATCTCATAGGATCGTCTTTCCAGGCATTCATGTTTCCGCATAGTAAAATTACTAATGAGCCATCTAATGGTTGAGCTTGATTACGAGCAGCGACATGAATTTTTTCTTTGACTGCCTGATCAGTTACAGTAACAAATCTCCAATTTTGTTGATTGTAACTGGTAGGAGAAAGCAAGGTAAGTTTCATCAAAGATTGAACTTGTTCATCAGTCATTTTGTAACTGCTATCAAATTTTTTAATTGCACGTCTTGTTTTAATTGCATCAAAAGTATCCATTTTCTATATCACATCTATTTTTTATTTTGGGTGTGAACACAATTCAGCCAAAACACCTTGAAGTGATTTTGGATGAATGAATGTTACTTTGGTTCCAGCAGAACCTGGGCGAACTTTACCTAAAAATTGAACACCACAACCTTCCATACGTTCAACTTCACCATCAATGTTATCAGTCTCCAACGCCATGTGATGCAAGCCCTGTCCTTTTTTATCAAGAAATTTTTTAATTGGACTTTGATCATTTGTTGGTTGTATTAATTCAATTCGTCCATTTTCCATTGGAATGATAGCAACTTTTACTCCTTCAGTTTCAACTGTTTCAAATTCAATCTCATCAATGCCAAGCGCTTGTTGGTAAATTTTTGCAGATGCTTCTACATCATTTACTGCAATTGCAATATGATCAATTTTCATCTAGAATATCTCCTTTGGTCTATACTCACCAAAAACTTCTCTTAGAGTATTACTAATTTCTCCAGTGGTGGCATATGTCTTAACAGAATCTAAAATGAATGGCATTAGATTTTTGTCCGTTTCTGCTGCTGCCTGTAATTTTGATAGTGCGCTGTTAGTCTTTTTGTTATCTCTAGATTTTCGTAATGCCTTGATAGCTTTTTCTTGTTTTCTGCCTAGTGAATCGTCAATTCTGAGTAGTTTTTGCTTTGCCTCAACCTCATCGACAAATTTGTTGACGCCGACTAAAACTCGTGATGTATCATCTACCTCTTTTTTGATACGATATGCATTTTGTCTGATTTCGGCTTGGAAGAATCCCTTTTCAATTGCCTTTAGAGAACCGCCCATTTTATCAATTTTTTTGAGATATGCCCAGGTCTGTTCTTCAATTTCATCACATAATTCTTCTAGATAATGAGAGCCCGCCATTGGGTCTACAGTTTTTGTAATACCAGATTCAGCTGCAACAATTTGTTGTGTTCTTAATGCAATCTTTGCAGATTCTTCAGTTGGCAATGCAAGTGCTTCATCTCGAGAGTTTGTATGAAGTGATTGGGTTCCACCTAATACAGCAGCCATTGTTTGCATCGCAACACGTACAATGTTATTGTCTGGTTGTTGTGCAGTTAATGATTCACCGCTTGTTTGAGTATGGAATTTTAATTGTAATGATTTTTCATTTTTTGCGTGAAATCTTTCTTTTAGAATTTTTGCATAGATTTTTCTTGCAACTCTAAACTTTGCAATTTCTTCAAAGAATTCAATAGTACAACAAAAGAAAAATGATAATCTAGGTGCAAATTCATCTATCTTCAATCCCTGATCAATACATGTTTCAATATATTGAATAGCATTGGCAATTGTAAATGCAATTTCTTGTACAGCATTTGATCCTGCCTCTCTTATGTGATAACCTGAAATAGAAACAGGATACCATTGAGGAACTTCAGTTGCACAATACCCAATCATATCACCAATAATACGCATTGATGGTTCTGGAGGATAGATGTAGGTATTTCTTGCAATGTATTCTTTGAGAATATCATTTTGTGTGGTTCCTCGTAATTGCTTACTGGAGAATCCTTGTGATTGTCCCACTGCAATGTAATATGCAAGTAGTGTTGAGGCCGTTGCATTAATTGTCATTGATGTCGAAACATTTCCTAGTTCAATTCCATTGAATACAGTTTGCATATCTTTTAGAGAGGATATTGAAACACCAACTTTTCCTACCTCGCCTTCTGCTTGTGGTGCATCAGGATCATGACCAATCTGAGTTGGTAAATCAAATGCCATTGAAATTCCGGTTTGCCCTTTTTCTAACATAAACTTGTATCTTTTGTTACTTTGTGCAGCATCACCAAATCCGGCATACTGACGCATAGTCCAAAATCTATCACGATACATTCCTTGATGAATTCCACGGGTAAATGGAAATTTACCTGGTTCTTCTTTTGGCTTCTTTTTTGTAGATTTTTGATAAAACTGTTTAATCGGAATGCTAGAATCTGTAACATATTGTTTTGGTGCTGATTTTATTTTCTTTTTTGCTGCCATGTTTATCACTTTATGAAATTTTTTGTCAGCTTGTCTGCTGCCTCAAATGGATCCATCTTTTTATCTTGAACCTTTTTCAAGTAAGTGGAAAATGATTTATTTTTACCAATCATTGTTGAAATTTCCTGTCTAACGTTATTTAAAATAATATCTTCTAGCTCAGATTCTAAACGGGTTTTCTCCGAACTCTTTTTTATTTTTGCCTTTTGTTTCATTAATTCTTTTAATTTTATTGCCAATTCTTTGATTCCTTTGTTTTTCTTTACAGAGGTTTTGAGTATTACAGCTTCTTCTTCTGCAGTTCCAATGAAATCCCGTAATGCTTGGAATAATTGACCAGCACCATCCAAGTCACTTTTGTTTACCAAATAAAGATCACCAATTTCTGTAATTCCTGCTTTGATTGTTTGAATACTATCTCCAGTATGTGGATTGAATGTAACAACTGTAATATCTGCAATCTTTGAGATATCAACTTCAGTTTGACCTGCGCCAACACTTTCTATTATGATTGGATTAAATCCTGCATATTCAAGTACACGTAAACTGTTACGAACAGAATGTGCAATTGCACCAGTTGCACCACGTGATGCAATACTTCGAATGTATGTACCAGTATCAGTTGATTCAGACATCCTAACTCTATCTCCCAATATGGCACCACCTGTGACATGACTTGTAGGATCGACTGCCAAAACTGCAGGCTTTAGTTTCATTTTTTTCATTTCAATAGATAATTTGTTGATTAAAGATGATTTGCCAGCTCCTGCAGGTCCGGTAATTCCTATAACGATTGATTTTCCAGATGTTTTGTAGATTTTTTTTATTAATTGACGTGCTTCTTTTGGGTCATTTTCCATTATGGATATGGCCTTTGCAATTGCGCCTCGTTTCGCTTTTTTTAAATCTGTAAGTAAAGCCATACAAAACCGTCTCATTTGCTTGATTAAAAATCTTAGATGTAAAGAAAGATTTTAAAGCCAAATTTTGAGAATTAAATCATGAAGCAAAAGGCACAGACACGACGCGTAAAAATTCTAGTTGCAAAATTAGGCCTAGATGGTCACGATAGAGGGGCATTAATCCTTTGTAGGGCATTTAGAGATGCCGGAATGGAGGTAATCTATTCAGGACTATTTGCAACCCCAGACAGAATTGCACAAATTATTGAGGACGAAGATGCAGATGCTGTTGCACTAAGTTTGCTTAACGGAGCTCATGGAACATTATTTCCAAGAGTTGTAAAAGAATTGAAAAAGAAAAAGATCAAAGATGTATTAGTTGTTGGCGGAGGCGTAATTCCTGAAGAAGATAAAAAAGCATTAGAAAAAGCAGGAGTATCAGGAAACTTTGGTCCAGGAACATCACTCGATATAATCATTGATCATATTACAAAAGGCGTTTCTAAACTAAGAAAATTATAATTTTATTCAGTAGAATCTGGCCACATCATCTTTCTCATCTGTTTTCCTACAGTTTCAATTTGATGACCGTCCAAATCTTTCATGTATTTATCAAATGCAGCTTTGCCTTCATTTTGATAACTATCAATCCATTCTTTGTTGAATGTTCCATCTTGAATCATTGTTAGAACTTTTTTCATTCTTTCTTTTGTATCAGGTGTCATAACCATTGGACCACGTGTCAATCCACCATATCTTGCAGTTTCTGAAACACGTCTCCACATTCCATTGATTCCATATCTTTGAATCATATCTACAATTAATTTTAATTCGTGTAGCACCTCAAAGTATGCAATTTCTGGCTGATAACCTGCTTCTACCAAAGTCTCAAATGCGTTAACAACCATTGATGCAGAACCTCCACACAAATCTGCTTGTTCTCCAAACCAGTCAGTTTCAACTTCTTCTTTGAATGTTGTTTGTATTAATCCTGCACGTGCACTACCAATTGCTTTTGCAATTCCTAGTGTTCTATCCCATGCTTTTCCTGTCTTATCTTGTTCGACAGCAACAATTGATGGAGTTCCAAAGTTTTGCAAATAAGTCTCTCTAACTTTAGAGCCAGGACCTTTTGGTGCAACCATAATTAGATCAACGTTTTCTGGTGCATCAATCCATTTCCAGTAAATTGCAGCTGCATGAGAAAATGATAATGCGTTTCCTTCTGAAAGATTTGGACCAATTTCTTCTTTGTACACTTTGGCTTGAACCATATCAGGAAGTAAAATGTGAATGATATCTGCTTGTTTTGTGGCATCTGCTACGGACATAACCTGATGGCCGTCATCTTTTGCTTTATTCCAGGTTGGGCTACCTTCTCTCAAACCAACAATAACTTTGAGACCGGAATCTTTCATGTTATTTGCCTGTGCATCACCTTGGATACCATATCCAATAACTGCAACAGTTTGGTCTTTGATTGGGTCAAGACTAATGTCTTCATCTTTCCATGTCTTTGCCATGTTGAATCGCAAAGTCAAGCAAATATAATCTATTAACTAACAATATTCATGATTACTGAGAATCGAAAATTTTTGAAATTATTAATAATTGCAATATTTGCAATTGTAGTTCCTGCCAGCATTATAGGAATTAACATGTTTGAGAAAAATGTTACAAACCCTCGCATTTGGGAAGGATGGACATGTGATGAAATGGAGAAATTTGCACTTGAAGATAGAGACGATACACTAAATGACTTTCAAGCAAGCAAATTTCATGAAGACTTGTCAGAGTGTTTGTCAAGATAGAAATTTTTGAAATTAATACGAATGCTCATCAAAATCAGAGCCAAGAGGAATTGATGCAACAACGGTAGCATCTGTAATCTGACATGCTAAATTTAGATCAGGAGTATTCTCAGTAAAGATTTTTCGTAACAATTTTTCAATGAACATTGACCAGGTCATTCCCAATCCATGCTGAATAATAAAATGATGAACGGCACCTTCTACCCTATGATCAGATTTTAGGCTAGACGCACGCATGAAATCTTCAAGCATTTCAATGACACGTTTTAAATCATTTCCACCTTTTGAAAACATTGTAGAATCCATTATAATTGGAAATAATGTTTCTGCAAGATCGTCAATTTGATTTTCTGTCATTTCTTTTCCAATTATCTTAAGCAATCCATGTGGAACAGGTATCATTCCAACTGCTTCTTGAATTCTATCCCATTTGACGTGTTTTTCTAAAATTTGTTTTACCAAAACATTTTCAGAAATATTTTTTTCTTGAGCTTCTGTTTGAAGTTCGTTTAAGAGTTCTTCAGGAAGTCTATAGCTTGTACTACGAGTTGGTTTTTTTTCAATTGTATGCTTTTTTCTAATTGCACTTTCCACGAAATTATTATCAGTAGCCAAAATATTAAAGATTGGATGGAATTATGTTTGGAATTATCTCCATGTCAATAAATCCACCATCAAATCTAGTGTAGACGGATTTTACTCTAGATTGATAAAGAAATATTTTCTTTCCTTCAGGACTAATAATTCCAGTTATTTTCAATAATTTCAATTCAGACATTCTAGATAATTTTCTATAAACTGTACTTCCAGGAATTCCAGTTTCAGAACTTAGTTGAACACCAGACTTTGGGCTGTCGATAATGTGATTTAGTATGTTTCTAGAGTAATCATCAGCTAAGATGTTTAATAGATCATTTTTTTGAGTGTCACCCTCTACTAAATTGCCCTTTTCAAATGATTGCATAACCATCATGCCAGATTAGAGAATATAACAAACAAGTATGCAGTGTAATGCAATGCCGACTGGAACATTATTTATGATTAGTAAAAAGAGCATCCATGTCAGGCGAATTAGGACATACAGAAAACGAATGGGGATCAAAAAAGAAAAAAAAGATCGTTATTGAAGCATATGATATTTTGGATAATAATTAATTAAAAAGAATTATTATTTTTTAGTAGAATTTGTGATTTGTGTGTCAAGTTCATTTCCTTGTACAAGAGATTTACTTTTTTCAATACCTCTGAACAAACAATTGTCAGAACAATGCGTAGCAGTGGAATTTTTTAATGTTTTACCACATTCTTTGCATTTTGCCATCTACAAATCATATTTTTTAATATTTAAAAAGAAAAACGACGATTTTCATTTCTGAAAGTCAGATAACAGAAATTGTACCTACTCGCCATGGATGTAAAGTACAGAAGTATTGATAATCACCACGTTCATCAAATTTATACTCAAATGTCTGTCCGGTTAACAAAATATTACTATTGAATAAAGGAATTACATTACCTGCGCCATCTTGACTTTGAACAGTGTGGCCATAATCATCTTGATTTTTCCAAGTTACGACAGTTCCAATTGTGATATCCAAATGCATAGGTTCGTAAAATCCATAATTTCCTTTTTCGGAGTTTCCGTTTGGAATTATGATGTTAGGTTTTGTAGTTGTGCCATCTTCAGAGATTATGATGATTTTTTGTTGAAGTAGGTATTTGATTGCATTTAGAAAATCAGCTTCAGTGATTTTGCCGTCCCCATACCATTTTGCAGTGTTTTTTACCCAATCAGGGACTTCGCTTGCATTTGCACTGCCAGCAAGTAATCCAGGAACAATCAACATAACAGAAATGCAAAAAATTGCCGATTTTCCACTAAATTGCACAATTAACTAATTTCAAATTAGAATTTATTACCAAATGTAGATTTTCAGTTTTGAATTTCCTAAGCATCTTAATATGATGCAGCAGTGGCATTTCCGGTCACATTTACAATTTGATCGCTTGATGCAAGATGCATTATTGTTGATGCAGTCATGCGACCAGAAGTAAGAAGTGCGTTTTTTCCATGCGATGCTGTTTGAAGTCCAAATTTTTCATGTATTTGATGACGTTTTTCCTGAACATTAATGCCAGGTTTAAAATGAATATCAAGATCAACCTTTGGTTCAACATTTGGAAATTTTCGTTCCAAATACATTGTAGTAACAAGTAAATCAGAATCTACTTTTGAAGATAATTGTTTTAGCCAATTCATGAATTTATCGTAACCTTGTTCAACTTCAGACATTGAATAACGAAATCATAATTGTAATTTAAAAACAAATGTAGATTTCGAGCACTGGGAATTAGTTATTTTTACAGATGAAAATTGAAGAGTAGGTTTTATCAGAGATTTAAAAATATATTCTGTGAAAAAATTTTCAAAAAAATGTTCTGTATGTTCAGAGGAGTTTTTTGATATTGTATCATTTATGTCTCACATCAAAGGGAAACACGGAGATTTATCGCCAGAACAACTAAGAGACATCGGTCAACAGAAAAAACCATCTCTAAAATCAGAATAATTTGTGAGGGGCCTCAAAGGTTGACAATTGCCCCCCACATCGGAAACTGAACAGATCCCGTCATGCAATCACGTTGTCAAATACGGCATTTACTATTGGATAAAATAATTAAAAAAGATAAGAGGTAAATCTCAATACTGAAAATAACATGTAAAAAAATGCACTGCAGACCTACTTGTTAATTATAATTTTTACATTCCCAAATTAATGAGGATGACATTATTTACAATTTTGTTCTTAACTGGCATTATAGCAATATCTACAATTTCATCATCATATGCAGAAACGCTTGATGAGTCAATTGATAGATTGAGCCATGAAGAAAAGGATTGTAAAATGAAAGTAAGACAAAATGAATCTTATTCGCATATGGAAAAAAACTACTATGAAAAATTATGTCAAACATCTACTAGAACACAAATAACCAGTGCATGGCTTGCAGAACAACCACGCCATCATGGAAAATACAATGGTGAAGAGATTCAATTGTTACAACACATACAAGATTGTGGAGGATTTTATCCGATGTATTCGTTAATCACATCAGGTCAGAATTCATCATCATATGGCTCTGAAAACACATTTTTAGGAATGTTTCCCACATCAGGTGTTTTAATGCGCCAATGTGTCATAATGTACAATCTTGACTGCTGGGACACTACAGATTCAGATAGAACTACAAAATTGATGGAAGGATTATCAAAAGTGTATGAAAAAGAGTTAGAAGATGGTGCAGTAATTAGAGCAGAAAATACTCACAATGCAGTAGAAGCATACAAATCTGTCTAAAATTTTTCAAAAAAAATTTTTTTTGCACAAAGTTATGGGAATGATGGTATTACGGATGCAGTACCGTGGGTTGCCAAACTCCATGCAAGGAATCCAATAAGGCCAATTGCAACTCCTGCCATTGCAATTCTACCAGCCATATCTTGTCCTGGTGTTTTTTGTACTTGCGACATGAAGTACAATAATGAATTTTTTAGATTTTAAGAGTAGGTATGCAATGTATACTTGGTCATTATATCCTAACATTGCATATGGTACATATGACTCCTGAACAAATTTTAAGAAAAAATAGATTCGTGTTAGATCCTAGAAGTAAATTACTTATCTGTATAGAATGTGAAAAAATAAAAAAAGAATGTAAATGTGAAAAAAATGTCAAATGCCCTTACTGTCAATCAGAATTTGAAGACAAAGAAGTATTATCTTCCCACATAGACAAAATACACATAGGTCCAGGATTGTTAGAAGGCAATTTTAAAGGATATTAATTATAATCAAATAGTAATTATTTTTTTGCAATTCGAACACTGAACTTTCACTCCATCATCTTCTAGTCTTTCAAATTTCTTAGAACCACATTCTGGGCATATAGGACATGCTCTTGCAGAATTCATTGTGGAATACCACTTCCAATTATACGAACAGTATTTGATTCAGGTTTTAGTAAAACACAGACATCATCAGACATTACAATTACCGGTTTTTCAAATATCAGTTTCATAGGAGATACAGAAGCAAATTTTGCAGCCTTTATCTGAAGACCAATACTAACAAGACACATTTGATTTTCTGCCAATGTTGCCTTGAAGAATTGATTTTGTTTGAAATCAATAGTAATTTCAGTTACAGTTTTGATAGAAGAATCGTTTGATAATACATCACCACGAGTAATTTCGTCATGTTTGATGTTTTTTAGAGAAAGACCAACTCTGGCAGGAGAAACAGATTCTTTAACATCATCATCATGCATTTGAATAGATTTTACCATGGCCTCAATTTCAGAAGGATAATGCTGAATCTTATCATATTGAGTAATTTTTCCAGATAGTACCTTTCCTAATGCTACAGTTCCCACACCTTTGACATCAAACGTATGATCAATTACAATACTAGTATTGCCATCTTTTTTTGCTACAGCAAAATTTGCTAATTCTTCTTTGATTTTGTCTTGTTCAACTTTTTTGTATCCTTCGATTACTGTTCCTTTAATCATCAAATCTAATCTGGCTTCGTCAACATCATACGAGTGAGATAAAATTCCTTCCTTTTTTCCAAGTGCATCTAGTGCAAGAATTTGTTCTCCTGTAAATTTGTCTAATGCGTTTACATGAAATATTACATATTCTGCAAGGGCAATTGCCTGAAATAGTGGTTGGATTTTTTCAGGAAATCCGTTTGGAGTTACAAAGGTGTAAATTTTTTCTGCTTCTTTTCTGTCAAATAATGTTAAATCAGTGGATGTGCCTTTTTTTCCAAAATCAGTTGCAATAGATTGATCACCTAAAATTACAAAATTTACAGATTCCATGGATAATCACTAGTTTTATCCAGAGGCTTTCTTTGTTGCGCTTACTAAAGAAATGACATCTCTATCTCGCAATTGATAGTGTGTTGGTAAACGAAGATTATATCTCAAGTCTTTTGCATGTAATAATCCCTTTGATAATCCAGTATGAATTTCATTTGCTAAATCCTTTACAGTGGCACCATCTTTTAGTAGAATTAAATCTGGAAGTATGTGACCTTTTTTATCAGAAAGTTTGTCTTCAACAGCAACAGGATAAACTGCATTCATTTTTAATAATTTGAATACTGTAACATTGATAGCAAATTGAACGCCGGTACGCATGTATTCGCCCATGATATCTTGTTTGATGAAGTTTAGAGCGTTTGTCTGTTTGTCGTTTAATTCTTCAGGTTTTACAATATCAAACTGCTCAGAACCAGGAGAATATTTTATCAAGTCTTGTTGTTCTGCACGTCTCAAAGTTAACTCACTGTCAGCGCTTGCAGGAACTGTAATGACTTCATTATATCGTTCCCGAAGACGATTAAAGTTTTTGTCAGCACCTGGGACATCAATTTTGTTTGCAACTATCAAAGTAGGTTTTGATATTTTGCGTAAAATTTTTGCAAGTTCTTTGGTTTGACCCATTTCAAAATCATCAAACGCAATATCTTCCAATCCAGTGGTTTTTAGTGCCTGAATAACATGTGATTTTTTTACTCCAATACCTTGGTATAGTTCAGTTAGTGCATCAACTTGCTCTACACCATCACGAATGTTTTTAGACAGTTTATCTCGATTGCCTTCAAGAATTTTTTGATACCACATTACCAATTCTTCTTCAATGTCAGCAAAGTCAGATACCGGATCACCAGAACCAGGTTCCGAAATTTTTCCTGTTGCATCAATACTTCCAGAACAGTCAACCACATGCAGTAAAGCATCAGATTGTGCAGCAATTGAGAGAAATTGATTTCCCAATCCCTTTCCCTTCCATGCATCTTTGATTAATCCAGGTAAATCAATTAGTTCAATTGGAATGTAACGCCATCCATCAACACATTTGGAATTGTTTGGTTCATCTTGTACATTAAACTCCATGTGCACACATAATGTGATTGCTTGCCCAGTTCCATTTTGTGGTTTTTTTGTGGTAAATGGATATGTAGAAATTTCAGTTGATGCCAAGGTGGCAGAATTGAAAAATGTAGTTTTACCGGTATTGGTTTTACCTATAATTCCAATCTTAATTACCATTAATGGGTTTTAATTTTGATTGTATTTATCTGATTATTTTTTGAGTTTACTTTCTATGTTAGATAACGTATTTTGAATCTCTTTTAAATTCCATTTCATTTCTTCTAATTGTTCAGGTGTGATTTCATCGTGCCATTTTTCAAGAATGGTTTTTGTTATTTCAGCGCAATTGTACAATACAGCCCAGTATGGATGATGTTCTGCAGTAGTGTATGCCAATTCTGCGGCATCTTCAACTCCTAATTTTGCACGAGTTACAGAGTCCATCTTTTCTCCAAAAATTTTTACAGAATCATAATCAAGATCAGATTCCATCTTGATTTGCATTTGTTTTTTTTCAAATTTTTCTACTAACATTTTAAGCTCTTCATAAAATGCTTGAAATGAATTATCAGACATTATGCTAACCGGCTATGTTCGGCTAACATACATCTATTGTATACAACTTCAATTCCTGCATCTTTTGCAAGTTTTTCTGCCTCTTCATTGTGTATTCCTTCTTGAAGCCAAATGACTTTAGGTTTTTTCTTTATTGCTTCTTTGATAATTGGCATTACCTGATCTGAGGGTCTGAACACATCTATGATATCAATATCACCAGGAACATCGGTAATTTCATCATAGCATTGTTTTTTCAGAATTACATCTGCATTAGGGTTAACAGGTGTGATTTCATATCCATTTTCATGTAAATATTTAGGGACATAATGTGCAGCCTTGTCTGGATTCTTCGACATACCTACAACAGCAACTTTTTTCATCTTTAAAATTTCTAAAATTTCTTCATCAGAGTGAGGATCATCATCCATGTCAAAAAATAATTTTTTAAACTATTATACTAATCGTTGTGTTCATGTTCTGTCAAATGACAATCACAATTACATAATTCTGTAGTGTGATTGTTTTGGCAATCTATGCATTCAAAATGCTTGTGGTTTTCACAACTAGAGCAAATCATGATAGATTGTGTATACCATTTTATTTATTATATTTGTCGAAAACTTTGGTTATTATTACGAGAAATACGCTTCAAGATCGTGGATATTTCTGTAGGACATACACCAGATTCTGATGATGCATTCATGTTTTATGCAATGTTTACTGACAAGGTAAAATCTGATGACTTTTCAGTCACACATGTTATAGAAGATATTGAAAATTTGAATAAAAAAGCAAAAAATCCAGAACTAGATGTAACTGCAGTATCAGTTCACGCTTGTGCACACATTCCAAATTATGTAATGCTAAGAAGTGGAGGAAGTTTTGGAATTAATTACGGACCAATTGTTACAGCAACAAAACCAATGACAATTGATGAAATAAAAAAATCAAAAATTGCAATTCCAGGAGAAATGACATCAGCGTATTTACTATTACAATTAATGATTGGAAAGTTTGACTATGTTGAAATGAACTTTAGTGATATTCCAGAGGCAGTTAGAAGTGGAAAGGTAGATGTAGGATTGGTAATTCATGAAACACAATTGTCATTTGAACAAGAAGGAGTACAGAAAATTCTTGACGTAGGAGAATGGTGGCATAAAGAATCAGGAGGATTGCCAGTTCCATTAGGAGTTAATGTAATGAGTGAAAAATTAGGAGAAGAGTTAATTCATAAATTTGACTTGTACTTGCAAGAATCCATAAAATTTGCAAGAAATAACATCAAAGACGCACTTGATTATGCAATGAAGTACAGTAGAGGAAAATCAAGAGAATTAATTGAAAAATTTGTTCTAATGTATGTTAATGAAGTGACTGTGGATATGGGCGAGGCAGGAGAAAAGGCCGTCAGATTAATGTTTGATATGGCAAAACAAAAAGGACTTGTTCCTGATTTTGAGTTGAAGATTTCAAAACCATTATGATTAATTTTTAGAAAACCGAATATTTGAAATTGCAAATATACAAAATGTAATTCCTCCTAAAATTATAGCACCACCAATTGCAAATTCAATTTTTAATCTATTGTGAATTTCTTTTTGTTCAGATTCTAAGGTGGCATAAAGTTCGGTGTCCATATTATCAAAATATTGTATTTGAGGATAATCGAAAACAACTATGAATGAGCCTAAAATTAACAGAATAACTCCAATGAAAAACCATGTAGGGTTTTGTATTTTTAACAAGTATTTTTTGAAAAAAAGAATCAAAGATAAATTGTTCATACTGCTTATATTCAAAATTCACTTAGTCTATACATGAAAACAAACCAAAATAATGATTCAGTATATGATTACTCTGGACTTTTCATTGATGACGAAGAATTCTAATTCTAGCCTATCAAGTCAGGATCTAGTCTTATATTATCCAGATGAGGAAACTACCCATGAAGCTTTTCTTGGACTTTGATCCTTGTGTGGAATGCAAAGAGATGATGACTGAATTGTCATCTGAAGAGATGCTTTTTGCAGATGATGAAACTAGAGCAGATGTTTCAGCAAAGTTCCTTAGACACTTAACATACAACCACAATGAGGTTGTAAAAGCTGTAATGTCAGAAGTAAAAAGTCAACAAAGAAGTCCTGAATTTGACTTGTACAAGTAGTTAGGCAGTCACTTTTTGTAAAAGTAGTTCTTTTAGATTATCAGTATTTGTTGCAGCGCTGAGTCTATTTCGAAGTTGTGCACCGCCTACAGTACCTTTTGTGAATCTAATGGCTTGTTGTTTGATATTTGCAAATCTAATATTGTATTTTTCTGTCAATTCAAGATATGTAACGAAGGCTTCTAGTCTGTCTGTAAGCGTATATTCTTTGTATTTTCCAAATTCAAGATAATCATTAATTTGTTCAAAAATGAATGGATTTCCCATTGCACCTCTACCAATCATCAGATAGTCACATCCAGTGTAATCAAGAACCTTTTTTGCAATTTCAGGAGATGTAATATCACCATTTCCAACTACAGGAACTGAAACATTTTGTTTTAATTTTTTAATCATATCCCAATCAGAATGACCAGAATATCCTTGAGAAACAGTTCGTGGATGCAAAGTCATCATTTGAATTCCTTCTTGTTCTGCAATTTTTGAAATTTCTAAAAAGAGAGATTTGTTTTCCTCAGTTACTCCCATTCTCATTTTTAGAGATACAGGTTTTTTGACAGTATTAACTAGAGTGCGAAATATTTCTCTTGTAAGATCAGCATTTTGTAATAATGCCCCACCGGCCATTTGTTTTGTAATGTGTGGTGCAGGGCACCCCATGTTGTAATCAATCATATCAAAATGTGGTTCTACAATTTTTGCAGCTTTTTCTAATGCGACAATGTCAGAACCAAACAATTGAACAGATAATGGGCGTTCTTTTTCAGAAAATTCAATAAATTCAGTAATATTTTTTGATTGAGATTCTAATTGATCATGTTTTGCAACTATTGCATTAACACTAGTTAATTCAGTTACAACAAGACCTGCACCCATTTTTTTACACATTATTCGTAATGCAGGATCACTGACTCCAGCCATAGGAGCCAAAAATGCCTTACTTGTGAAGTTTGGAAGTTGGGCCATATGATAGATCTGTCGAATTGTTAATTAAATCTAGATTTCATAAATTATGTAATGTTAGTGGATAAGAAAATTTTAGCAGGGGGAATTTCAATGATTGTAGTTGGAATGATACTTTCAGGAGTATTAACAGACATGACACCAATCGGTAGAGAAGGAATGACAGAAGAAGAAAAATATGAATTTCTGGTTAATGAAAGAGAAAATGAGGATTTTAAAACACTTGCAGGAATTTTAGTCGGAGTTGGATTTTTACTAATCTTGATTAGTTTTGGAGCACGCAGAAAAAGAAAAGGTGGTGCAAAGAAAACTGAGAAGAAACCTGCAACTAAGTAAATGTCTGAAGAGTTTCAAAGTAAGTATTTCGCTGAATAGGTTTTCTGCCAATCTCTTTTGCCAGATTTGCCAGTTCTAATACTGAGGAATTAGTAGGCTTACCTGCTGCGCGATAAATTTCTTCAGAAAATGCAGTTCCTACCAAGTCATTTCCTCCGTGAGATAATGCAACTTGAGCAAGTTTTGTTCCGTATGCAACCCAGTAAACAGAAATATTTTTGAGAGTTTGTGCAAGCATTAATCTCGATAATGCAATAATTTTCAAATCATAAATTGATGATGATTCATGTGTGACTTTGTGCTCTTTTTCAAGCTCAGTATTATCTAAACTAAATTTCAATGGAATTAAGGTAATGAATCCATTAGTCTTTTTTTGTAATTCTCTAATCTTAATGAGATGATCAACTATATGTTCTGGTTTTTCTATATGACCATAAAGCATAGTAACATTGCTTTTAATTCCAAGATTATGTGCTATCTCGATTGTATCAAGCCATTGTTGTCCAGAACATTTACCTCGAATGATTTTCGTTCTAATACCAGGATGAAATAATTCAGCCCCTCCTCCAGGCATTGTATCAAGACCCGCATCTTTTAATCGAGATAAAATTTCAGTAACAGAGTTTTTTGTTAGTTTTGAGAGAAAGAAAATTTCTGCTGCAGTAAATGCCTTGATAGTCATGTCAGGATGTTTTTGTTTTATTGTAGACATCATCTGCTCATAATAATCAAGTTGTAAATCAGGATGAAATCCTCCTACAATGTGTACTTCAGTTGCACCTAAATCTTTTGCAGCTGCAACTCGTTTTTCTATTTGATCAGGAGTAAGTGTATATGCATCATCTTCTCCTCCTTTACGATAAAATGCACACATTTGACAACTGGCAGCACAAAGATTAGTGTAATTCATGTAATAAGATGCTGCAAAGGATACAGTATCACCTACAAGTTTTTTCCTTACAATGTCAGCTGCTGCACCAATGACATGAAGATTATCATCATTTAGTATCTCTATGCCGTCATCAAAGGTTAATTCTTCACCATTTATGGCATGTTCAATTGCAGTTGAACTTCCAACTAGTTCTTCTAACATAGATGAGTTACTAAAAGTGAAAATATAAAACAATGTAAATTTAATTTTCAATATGGTATTGCCTTTAGTCGACGAAGATAAGCCAAAATGCTTTTTGTGTCATGATACATTTGATGACTATGAAAATCTACGAAAACACCAAGATACAGCACATAAGGATTATTTTGAATACCATGAAAAGAAGAGAGGTCCAGCCCCAGGCGATGTTTCTATTTTTTAGATTTTTGTGATTTTAATAGTTCCAGAGCCTTTTGTTTGCCTAAATTTGCTAAATCATAGTCCTTGTCTATTGTAAGTGCCTTTTTGAAGCAAGATAAAGCAGATGTGAGTTCGCCGATTTCACCAAGTGACATTCCCTTACATGCAAGTGCCATTGCAAAACGAGGTTTTATTTTTAGAGCCAAATCATAGCACTCAACAGCATCAAGAAATTTTGATTTTGCATGTAACAAGGTGCCTTTTCCAATTAATGCATCTAGATTTTTTGAATCTTCATTTAAAACAACATTGTAAATTTGAAATGATTGTGAATTTTTTCCCATTCTTTGTAAGGTGGCAGCTTTGTCCAGTAATGCAGGTATGTTTTTTGGATCAGAATTTAAAATTTTATCATATAGAAGTAAAGCTTCTTCATATTCCTCATCTTCTGCAAGATCGGATGCTTGTTCCAACATTTTTTGGAATTTGTTTTCCACTAGTTTTATGAATAATTCCTAGATAATATTTATTTTCGTTTAATTTTTCTGTATATTGAGAACCCTATTAGAAAGAAAATTCCAGAAATAATTCCAACAAATATTACAAGTGGATTAAAATCTTCAGAAAAGTATCTTGATTCAAGCCATGCATTAGGCAATACAGTGACAAAATCATTTCCAGAAAAATCTTCTACATATCCAATAGCAAGCGCTAATTTCCCAGAGGACCCTTCCTTATCAAAAACTGCCATATAGTATGTGCCAGGAGCTTCTAGTTGGAGATCAATTTCTTGACGTTCCCAATATGTAATTTGACCAAATGGTTCATAGAACTCTTTTGAGGGGATTGCACCATTATAATCAAAAACATATGCGTCATATCCATCAGGCGTAGGATAATCAAAATTTTTGTCAGTATCCATTACTTTAAGCTCATCCACCAAATCAAGGAATGTTGAAGGTCCTATCAGTACAAGTGAAGGCGTAAAATTTTCCAAATGTTCTAATTTCGGAATAACAATACTGCTGTAAAGTCTATCATCTTTTTTTGCATCAAATTTGTAAAACAATGCTTTATTTTCTAACTCTTCATACATAGCCCAAGAAATTACAGGATCAGGTATTTCCAATGCAGATTCATAATCAATGTTAGTTCCATCTGTAGGAATCAGTTTATGTCCAAACGCAGATGCAGGAATCATTAACAAACAAAATAGTCCTATAATGATAATTTTCTGCATATACTCTATGATATTTTGAGAATTTAACAGATGGATTTCATTTAATGTAGTGCCTAATTTTAGGCACAAATACTAGTGCTAACAAATAATTTTTCTATGTTTATTAAATATCCTATTTTTTATGTAATTTTCATGCATTTAAAATTACCATTCAAATTAAAAATATTGTATCTCACTCAAGATGAGAATACCTTTCAAGGAAAAGCAGTCTTTCATGAAAAAGATTATCCAATGAGTGTAAATTCAAACAAAGAAGAAAAAACTATCAGAGTCCCATTTTCAGTAATGGGAGTAACTGAAAATAAAATACTAGTAAGATTTTCAGGACCGTCAGGAGTTTATGTTGAGGATTATCTAAAATTCAAAGGAAAATCAGAAGGAATAGAGATTGAATCTGACATCATATCGGATGAGATTTCAAATAATCAAGATAAATTATTGGATACTTTAGAAATATTTGTTAAATAATCAAGCCCAAGAATAAAGATAATTTTTTGACATTTCACCAAAGAAAAATCCAAGCGTTATACGAGACTTTGTTCCAACTATAGATTCTATCTGATGATAGAATTTTGGATTAAAAATAATCATATTTCCTTCAATAGGTAAAATTTTTGTTTTAAAAATATTTTTAACTAATTCAGAAGAATATCCAAATTCAGGTTCACGCATATATTCATCTTTTCTATTCCACATTTTTTGGAATATTGTTAATTCACCACCATTTATGGGTGATTGAAGATAAAGGATTGCAGATAGTTGATTTTCAAGATGACTCACATTATATTCATTCATTTCAAAATTAGAATTATCACGATGTAAATGCACAGAATCATTAGAACTATGAATTCGTATTACAGCATCAGAATAACTCATGCCATTTTCAATTGCAGTAGATATTTGTTTTTTAAATAATTTTGAGATTTTTTGACGCATTATAACTAAAGGAGACATGTAATCTAGAAATAATTTTTTAAAAAATTCATTTGATGTTTGTGCATTAAAAAAATATTTTGGCTTTTCATATATGTGAGAGCTTAAAGAGGTGCCAAATTTGGAAGTTCCATTATTCACAGAAGTGTTTAAAATTTTTTTGGATAATACAGCACAGTTCTCTTTTGATATAATTTCAGGAATTATTAAAGCAGGTATTTTTCCAGTAGTCAAATCATCATATTGAATAGATTTGGAAATGGTTTGAGGATTCCACATTAGTATCCTCCAGCACCAGAGTGAGATACCACACATACTAGCCTGTTTTCAGAATTCCTGCCTGAAATTTCACATTTTACAAATTTATCCTTTAAATTTTCCTCAATTTGTGGAACGCTTCTAGATTTTTCATCAATAGGAATACTTGGAATATCGATTTCAACGAAATTGATTTCTTCAACATCTTGATAGCTATCTTTGTTTGTATCTTTTTGATGTGAAACATTCATCTCAAATGAATTATTTGATAAAATTTTTGTCACTGTGCCCCAAATTATATCTGACATTTTTCATTATAAGAAAAAGATGAGATGTTATGGAACAACTACTAGATCCAAAGGAAGATCCATACTTCCAAATGGTTCAGATATTCTCAAGTAGTAATCTTTGTTAGAATCATACTCAAAGTTTTCATAACTTCCATAACCTATTGCAGGTCCCCATAAAATATTTGCAAATTTGGCTTGACCTGGTTTTAGTACAATGTTACCAGATGTGAAATCAGAGCCAGAGTTTACCCATTTGTGTCCACCATCCCATACAGAATAATTACAAATTGAAGGACTTGTACACATCAATGTTTCATTGGATGTGCCAGTGTTTTGAACCAACACTTGTAGGTTTAAGAGAGCTTGTCCAGTTGCAGTATATGCAATGTTATTGTATTGTTTAACTCCCTTTCTAGTATCCTCTTGCCAGTTTGAAACATAATAATATGCTACGTTGCCAAGTTGGTATTTTTGACCTTCGTTCATGTATGTTTTTAATTTGTATTCATCTTTGATTGTTTTTTCACATTCACGGATTTCTCTTTTATTTTCTCCACCTTGACATTGTACTAACATTTCATCAAGTTCGGCATTACCAGATGATTGTGATTTAGTAGTTTCTTTAGGAGTTTCTTGATATTGTGATTTTGAGGCACCATCATCACTAACAGCGCCTGCACTAACTTTCATGATTCCCATTTTAATTAAATATTGTAAGGCGTTAACAAAGTCGTTTTCAGTTAATGTGCCATCTGCCCACCATCCTGCGTTATTTTTTACCCAACTAGGAATAGTATCAGTATCTCCAGAACTTCTAGTAGTTGATGGAACACTGATTATGCCCTGTTCAATCATGTACTGGACACCAGAAACAAATGCTGTATCATCAATTTGGCCTTCAGCCCACCATCCTGCGTTATTTTTTACCCAATCAGGAACATTGTTTGCATCTACACTGGCAACCATTGAGGTCAATAGTAAGACACTTGCAATTCCTGCGAGTAGAACTTTCATTAAACAATTTTTTTCAATTACAATATATAAACAAGTGCTAATTGCCCAACTAGTGCCAACATAATCCTTAGACTTTAATTCAATAAATTTTCAAAAAATGTATGTCAAAGTTTTCCTTTACAAAAATAGTAGATATTGATCGAGACGAATTTTTTGCAATCAGTACAAATTATGAAAAATTTACAGAAATACTTCCAGAATATTTTCTAGATTTAAAAATAATTGAAAGCGAAGGAAATGTAACTAAGGTTTTTGAAACTTTGAAATTTCTTGGAAAAACAGTTAATGTTACTACAGAACACATAGTAGAAAAACCAGACAGGCATATTGTTAAGATGCTAGATGGACAAGCAAAAGGTACAATTTTTGATGAGAGATATGAAAAAGTTGGAGATAAGACAAAAGTTACAATTGAAGTGGATTTTGTACTATCAGGAGGATTAAAGATTTTAGCAATGTTTGCTAAAAATAAAATCGAAAGTAGTATGAAAATTGTTTTAGATGAATTTGCAAATTATGCAAAAAAACACTCACAATGAAGAAAGATGTTTTTGTATAAGAGGATGTGCCAGAACTGCACTATGAGCTGCAGAGTCAGTTCCAATACCATAACTAATAGTAGAATCACCTACAAAAAATAATCCATCTACTTGTGATACTGAATGTGGCATTTTATTTTTCCATACCAGCCCAGGTTCTTTGACAACAGCCTCTACAAGTTTCCAAGCTGCAGGTCTATCCCATAGTAATGAATTGTTAAAATCAGGATAAATTTCAGCTAACTCTTGTTTCATTTTTGACACGATTTCTTTGATTCTTGTAGGATTTTCAGTTTCTTCAGGTTTTACCGGAGTACCAACAATTATGAGATGTTCTCCTTTTGGAGATACTGAAGGAGTAATATTTGAAATGAAGAATATTCCTTTTGAAACATAGTTTTCACCTACAGGAAAAACAACTTGACGATGATCTAACATTTTTGATAATGCAAAATGAACCTCTACTACAGAGGTGGTTTTATTGAGACGGTTTGTTTTTTTAATAAAATCATCATCAAAAATTCCAGAATCAAATAACTGATTTATTGCATGATATGCAGGATATGAAATTATAACACAGTCACTTTCAACAACTTCTCCATCAGATAATTCAACACCAACTACTTTTCGGTTTTTGATAAGCACCTTTTTGATAGATTGCCCAAGTCTTACTTGTGAATCCTTTTCTTTAACATAATCTGCCATTACCTGACAAATTCTGTCATACCCGCCCATGTCAGGATATGCAAATTCACTCGTTCCTCCTTTGAAAGGATTTGCACGAATAATGGTTCTTGCAAATTCACCAAGAGATATGTGCTCAGGAGTATCTGCAAATGCAAGCATGCATACTGCATCAAAAAATTGTTTTGAGTGAAAATCAAGTTTAGAAGTAACTTGGGTGAGAGGTATAGAATCTAATTTTTCTGCTTTTTCCATACTAGTAAAAGCCATGGGAAGTAAGATTTTCAATAATGAAATTCTACTCTTAAATGGAATCAAAGACATTTTGAGAATATCTGCAATGCCTTTAGGATAAGTATGGAAACCATTATCATAAAATGCAATCTTATCTACAATTGCAAGTTTTAATCTGGATTCAATTTTAACATCTTTTAGAATTTCATAAATTGCAGATTTTTTATAAAATGGCATTATATGAAAGCCATTATCTAAAATATGATTTTTAAATTCCATAGAAGTGGTTCTGCCTCCAACACGATTAGATTTTTCATAGACAGATACAAAATATCCATCATTTACGAGAAGTGTTGCAGTCGATAAACCACCAACTCCGGCACCAATTATTATAACAGGTTTTGATGAAGAAGTATCAGAATTCATTTTATGCAGCAACAGATGAACTTGATTTTTCGTCTATAACTTTTTTCTTATTTCTAGACTTTGTTCTTAGAATCATTTTACAGCAAGGACAGCGAATTGATTCAGTGTCAAGCCATACTTCACACCAGCTGCAACGTTTTAGTCCAAATTGGTATTTTTGTGAATTTGGAACTTTTGCTACTTTGTGTTGTAAACATATTCCTTTACACGATGCTCCCATGAGATAATTTTGTAATTATAATATTTAATGTTATGCACTATTCTAATCTAGTGCTAATTTCTTACATTTTAGTAATGAATAATCAATGAGATCTTTTTCAGATGAAGATTTCATTTTTTTCATTGAACCAAATAGTATTTTTTCCACATAACTAGAATAACGAGTGAGAATTTTCTGACGTAACTCATTTCGATTTTCAATATAATATTCTGCTAAAGGAACATACACATTTTTTCCAATGTTTTTTGATTCTATAATTTCAAATTTATTTTTAGAAATTTCATCTTTAATTTGTGTTTCAGAATAATGTTCAGAAGACCAAGTAAATTTTAGGACTCCAAGATTGGTAAGATTTGCATTATCAGTAGCTGTAGGAATTGCAAGCAACATAACGCCATCATCTTTTAGTACACGATAAGATTCTGAAATGAAATCTCCAATTGGCTTAAAGTGCTGTGCAGATTCTAAGGCGACCACACGATCTAATGAAGAATCAGCATATGGTAGCATTCGTGCAGTGGAATTTAGTTTGGATATATTTCCCGAATCAACAGATGAGAGTTGTGAAAAATTAACATTCACTGAAGAAATCTGTAATGAAGGATATTGTGAATTCCAGATTTTTGCAGGCCCCAAAATACCGCTGCCAATATCGGCAATTATATGAGCAGATGAAAGTTCAGCCATATCTCCAACCAACATGCAGAGTTGTTTTTGTGCATCAATAGGATGGGAGGTAGAATCATCCCAAAATCCAAAATTGAGCATATCTCCTCCTGTAGAAACTTCCATGATAGGAGATAAGGCATCATACAATTTTACAACGTCATTTTCATTTCGTCTAAATGTCCAAAGTAAAAGATCTAGCGGATTAATGGACATGATAAAAATAAAAAAACCGCGGATATATGATTTAAGGTAAATCCACTAATTCTTCAACACAGTGTTTATGAACCCAAACGTCATTTGCATTTCTAGCGATTTCTTTACCCTTACGTATATCATCGCCACATTCTTTGCATTTTCCGTCAAATCGTGCTTTCATAGTTTTACATACCATAGTAATGGTAAATGTGATTCTGTGTGACTTTAGCTGACCAAGACGTAGTGTAAATTCCATATTCCTCATAAATGGATCAATTTTTTTGAGTGATTTTGTCTATCAAATGAGGCAATTTCCATATTATAGATCAAATTAGAATATTGAATATGCAAATGAATGAAGGCAAAGTAGAGAAAAGCCAAGAATTTTGGGACAATGCTAACAAGTATTCTTGGTCAAACGGAGAATATGAATTTCTAAGAGAAATGTCATTCATCATGGTAAACCTGCACCATCAAAATAATTCTGAAGAATGATAGTGCTAAATGTAAAAAATTAACACTAGAAGGCTTTCCTAATTAATTCAAAACTCCATACTAGAATTATGAATGAAGGTTTCGATGGTAAAGAGCATATTTGTAAAAACAATAAAGGAAAAGATGTTCTTTTAATTTCAGATAGTAATACAGGCGAGATAATGTGTTCATCATGTGGTCAGGTGATTACAGAAAATATTTCAGAACTTGGACCAGAATATACAGCACAATCAGGGGAGGATTACATGTCGAAATCAAGAACAGGAAGAAAATCAACACTAGCATTCAATGATATGGGATTATCTACAGTCATTCAACAGACAGACAAGGATGCAACAGGAAGAAATCTAAGTGGAGAGATGAAAAGAACATTTTATCGCTTACGAATGTGGGATAAAAACAGTAAAGCACTTCCAGGCCACAGAAATATGCAAAAGGCTTTCACGCTTTTAGAAGGTCTCAAATCAAAATTATCACTTACAGATGCCGCAGTTGAACAAGCAGCATATATTTACAGAAAAACTTTGGCAAAAAAAATTGGAAAAGGAAGAAGCATACCTGTAATTTTGAGTGCTTGTGTCTATGCATCATGTAGATTAACAAATACACCACGAACCATACAGGATATTTCAGATGTGACAAATCTACGAAGAACCAGCATACATAGAATTTACAGACTTTTAGTTAGGGAATTGGATCTAACACTTGAAACTTATAATCCAGTAAGTTTCATCACAAGAATTACAACAGAAGTAGGAGGTTCAGAAAAAACAAAGCGAGATGCCGTTAAACTCTTGATAAAAGCTGAAGAATTGATGATTACTAGTGGAAAAAATCCAATAGCTATGGCTGCGACAGTAGTATATCTTGCTATATTAGAAAATGAAGAGAAAATTTCTCAAGCACATGTATCAAAAGTTGCAAACATTAGTAGTGTAACAATTCGAAATCTTTCTAAAAAAATAAAAGATGCAAAAATTAACCGAGTTCAGCCTTTGTAATTCCGCTTGTTTCTATTTCATAACGTAACGGTGCTGGAAGTTCCAGGTATGATTTGTTTACCAAAATTTTTATTTGATCATCAGGGACTTGAACGCGTTTTAGTAATTTCCCACGTTGGTGAGCATAAGATTTATTCCAAAAAGTATTTGCATCAAATGTCTCGATTTTGACCATTAGTCTCTATCGATAAATTCGGTTGGTTCTGGAGGATTTGGACTCAATCCCTTTCTCTTTCGTATATCTTCAGTTAGAGTTGCAGCAATTGATTTTGGAACAGGAGTCCAGGCCTTGAAGTGTGTGTTCCACATTGCTTTACCAGCAGTCTGACCACGCATTTTTTCAGAAATATCAAATGTTTCAACTGCAGGGACTTCACCAATTACAATACTTGTTGCACCCTTTTGCTGCATATCCAAAACTTTACCACGTTTTCCTTGCAATACAGATGAAACGTTTCCAATAAGATCAGTTGGGACACGAACCTCAATTGCAAGCATTGGTTCTAGTAATACAGGTTCTGCAGACAAAAATGCTGCAAGACATGCACGTCTTGATGCAGGTCCAATTTGAGACAATCCTCTATGAGCAGTGTCTTCATGAGGAACAAAATGTGTGAAGGTAAATTTACAGTTTCTTACTTGTTCTTTTGTTAGACCCCCTTCACTCATTACTTCATCAAATCCAGAAAGTAGTGAATCAGTAGATTCATCTACAAATTGAACACCTTTTGTTCCGTTAATCATAACATTTCCACGAGAATCAAATCTCATTACTTTCTTTGCAACATCAGGTGACCAACCTTTTTCACGTAATATTTGAGCTGTTTCTTTTTTATCTTTCATTTCGCTGAGTGTACCGTTTCTACACATTTCAGCAATTTCAGGTTCAAGGGGTTCTACTTTCATGAAAATTTTATTATGACGATTTGGAGATTTTGCCATAACAGGTTCACATCCACCGTTAATTGTCTCCCTGTAATTGATTAATGGTTCAGAAGTTACAATCTCAACTTTTGCATCTTTGATTAGATTGACTGCTACATCAAGGTGTAATACACCCATTCCAGCCATAATTGTTTCACCACTTTCTTCATCAATTTTGATTACAAGATTTGGATCTTCAATAGTTAGTTTTCTTAAAACTTCAACAAGTTTTGGTAAATCTTTTGGATGTTTTGGTTCAATTGCCATTTGAACAACAGGTTCTGAGACATATTTTGATGCTTCAAATACAGGAATATCTTTTACAGTTGAAATAGTTTGTCCTGCACGAACATCAGTTAAACCAAGTAATGCAGGAATATTTCCAGCTCCTAATTCACCTACTTGCTCTCTTACATTTGACATGAAGAAATTTACAGATTGTACACGACCTTCACGTTTTGTATCAATAATGTTAATTGTTTGACCGTCTTTGATTTTACCAGAAAATAATCTTCCAATTGCTACAGGACCTGCGGCAGGATCAATTGTCATATTTACACACATCATAATTGTAGGACCGTCATCATCACAAGCAAGAAGTGCTTTACCTGTATCAGATTCCAAATCACCTTTCCAGATTTTTGGAATTCTATATTTTTGTGCAACATGTGGTGGCGGATGATGTTTTACTACCATTCCAAGTACACCCTCAGCTAATGGTGCTTTTTCTACTAAATCTTCAACTTTTCCAGAATCAGAATATGCGTCAATTACGTCTTTGAATGTGACACCTTTTTTCTTCATGATGTCTACATTGATTGCCCATCTATCTTTAGCAGAACCAAAAGTTACACTACCGTCCTGGATAGATACTTTCCATTTTTCCTTGTATTCATCTTCAGCATAAGTGTCAATTAATTCATTAAAGTTTGCAACAACGGCTGCAAGTGTTTCTTGCATTTTTTCAGGAGTTAATCTCAGTTCTTTGATTAAACGATCGATTTTATTGATATACAAAACAGGTCTTACTCTTTCTTCAAGAGACATTCTAGTTACAGTCTCAGTTTGAGTCATGATACCTTCTACAGCATCACATACTACAACAGCACCATCAATTGCTCTAAGACTTCTAATCACACGACCAGAAAAGTCAACGTGACCAGGAGTATCAATCATGTTAATGACATAGTCGTCTTCATCTTGTTGATAATGTAATGTGACATTAGCCTGAACAATTGTAATTCCTCTTTCTTGTTCTGCTTTCATTGAATCCATTGCCAATGCATTACCTGCAGTTGATGGAGAGATGATTCCAGAGTGAGCCAAAAGACTGTCACTCATAGTAGTTTTTCCATGATCTACATGTGCAATAACACCAAAGTTTCGGATCTTATCTTTATCACTGATAATTTTCATAACTTCAGCTGTGGACTTGTATTTAGTCATATGGCAATCATCCTAGATAATCGTGTATTAAACCTTATGAGAAATTATTGCTAACAAAGATCAAATTTTTAAAATTAAAGATCAATTTCACTTTGTTTCATCAGTTGTTTTGTCATTTGGAGATACAATTGAGGATCTAGTTCCTTGGCAAACCCTTTGTCAGTGTTTATGAGATACACTGAATGAATGTGAGCATTTTGAATATCTTCTAAATCTATTTTAGGATTTTTATAAAAACGGTCACATAATTCCTTGAGTTTTTTCACATCATCAAGGTTTCTTGCATTTGGAGGAACTAAAAATATTTCAGACATTGGCAACATATTCACTACAGGAGTAGCAAGCGAGAATTTTTCACAGTATTTACTATATCGAGCAATTTTGCTAATTATTCTTGCAGCATAGTAATCAACAGTGTCTAATGCATGCTCAGGAGGCGTGAATCCAGTTTCAATTTCTATAATTGCAGTTGTACCATCTTTTTTTCCAAATAAATCACATACTAAAATGTCAGATATTGATTTTTCAACATCTACAGTAAATCCATGAGAGATTAATTCTGCCGCACAGATTAATTCAAGAACAGAATGGTTGATTTTTACAAGATTTTTTTTATAATATTCAATTAAATTTTGCCTTACAGAATTCAATTTAGGCGTCAATTCAGGTGACAAATTCTTTGACAAAAGTTCTGTTATGACATATACATCATCTTGAAATTTTTCAACATCCAACTATACAATTACAACAAAAACGGAGCTTAAGAAGTTTATAGATTACCTGAATAAAAATAGAAAATAAGAAAAGTGGACAGTTTAGATTCTTGGTGTGAAACTAAGTCTGCCTTTTGCAGATAATACTACGATTGAAGAAATTGCAACAACGAGTACTAGAGATGCAATTGTGCCAAATTCTGGAACGACTGCACCATCAGCAACCTCTACTTCAACAGTTGATTTGTTTATTGAGGCAGAACCCTGTTGTGCGGTAATTGAATACACGCCATCTTGTTTCCACATTGGACCACCAACACCTATTGTTGAAGTGAATTCACCATCAGAACCAGGGTTGATTTGATCAATAGAAACAACGTTTCCGTTTGGTGCAAGTACCATGATTGTTACAGGAGTGTTACTTGATGTAGCATGTCCTGTGATGGTGATTGTTGTTGAACCCTCAACTGCGTCTGCTTCAATTGACAAGCCATCTCCGCCATGCTCTGCAAATGCCATAGGCATTGCTGCTACTAGCATCAAGCTTGCCAAAATTGTCAGTGTGTGTTTAGAGTTAATCACTGGTATAACAACAAAATTTGTTGCATATAAACAATCTGATTCATAGAAACAGCATTTTTTATTTATTTTCTTTTAAAAATATACGAATTGCCTCTAAATGAGAACAGTTGGCTTTCAATCCTTTTCCATGATGAAATTTATAGAAATTTTTGAATCCAGGGCATTCGCAGGAATCAGATGTTACAAAATAAGACTTTGAAGGATCGCTTGAAGATTTTACTTGAAAAAGATCATCTTCAATTTTTACAACCCCACCATTTTCAACAAGTTTTTCTGCTTTTTTGATTGTGTTAGAACTCAAATTATTGGTTCCAAGCCATGTAGCCACCTTCAAGATTTATTGCAGAAAATCCAGCTTTTACTAGTTCGTCAGCTGCAATATTTCCACGATAACCAGATGCACAGTAAACACAAATTTTCTTATCCTTTAATTCATCAATTTGTCCTTTCTTTGCATTTCGTATAACCAATCCCAAAGGCATATTTTGTGAGTTTTCTATAGCACCATTTACAAATTCATCTGATTCTCTAACATCAATAATAACAAATTTGTCTTGTTCTTGTTTTAATTGGTCTTTTGTAATAGATTCTGCCATATTATACTACAATTGTATTGACATATATTTTTTAATTTTATCAGATATGACATGAATGAAAAAGAACTACAGAAAATTGTAGAAGAACATAATACTAATTTTAAGATTTTAATCGAAAATAATTCATTTTCAATAGATGAAATAAAAATTTCTCAAACAGATAATCCTATAACAGAACCTACAACAAGAGGAGGCGTATATTTTGCAGAAATGAAAGAATGGAAAGCAGAAGCCACAATTTATGATACAACAATATCAAAACATCTTTCAAAAGCAATGCTTGGACCTAACAAAGAATTTTTGAATATAATCTTGTATACAACCATTAAAGATGGACAAAAAATTTCACTTATAACAAATCTCAAAAATAGTATGCAAAATGCATCAAAAATTATTCTTTATTTAACATTAAAAGATGTAATTTTAGAATCACAATAATTTACAAAATTTATCATATTCTGCTTTTAATTTTTTATCTGATAAAACTTCGTATGCTTTATTGATTTGAGCCATTTTTTCTTCAGAAGAATCTTTGTTTCTATCAGGATGATATTGTTTTGCTAGTTTTCTATATTGGTTTTTAATTTCAGATTCTGAAGAATCGTTTGTCAATCCTAATATCAAATAATAATTTGGTAATGAATTATCATTATACATTTCACGAAATTCTTTTGCTTCAGTACTTGGTTTACGAGAACCGAAGATTTCTTCTTCAGACCATTCAGAATGATATTTTTCATAATCACGGTCTTTTTTTGAATCTAATTTTGCAGTGTCATAACTAGTCTTTTTTCTTAGTATGATATGTCTTGCAAGATAAATGAAAATTCCTGCAATGATTATTATTGCAATTGCAAATGTAAGATAAAGATCTTCAGGACTGACATAATAGTCAGATACAGCAGATGGAGGATTTACCTGTGCGCCAGAATCATAGAAAAATTTTACAGACAATGAAGTGTCACCAGATTCGGCCATCACTAAATAATTACCACTTTTTTGCCATCCACCAATTCCTGCAATTATCAAAGTAGAAAATTTATTTTGATCATCAGGATTAAGGCTTTCATTCCAGACATTATTTCCATCTGGATCTTTTATAGAAATGAAAACAGAATCAAAAGCAGTAGACCCCCATACTGAAATAAAATCAGATTTTTCATATAATGCCTTATCAATATTCAAAGTTAATTCATCACTAAAT
>Ga0208639_1000139_pt1 | contig 55624 bp, 53 predicted proteins | sample ETNtaG_33_FD_185772 | JGI IMG/M metagenome (GOLD analysis project Ga0208639, IMG submission 185772) | Marine microbial and viral communities from oxygen minimum zone, Eastern Pacific Ocean - ETNP201310SV76 (SPAdes) (version 2) | ecosystem: Environmental > Aquatic > Marine > Oceanic ...
TGGAAGTCTCACATATAGTTTAGAATCCAATCCTTCTCACGGTGTAGCAGTTCAAGAATATAAAAGTGCTCTTGATTTTGACGGGGTTAATGATGAGGTCATAATATCTGGCGGTAATTTTATTTCTGGTAATGAACAAAGATCAATCAGTGTATGGGCAGATGGCTCTTCAGGAAATATTGTTTCTCTTGGTCATGGTTGGACATCAAATGCACGTTTTTCAATTCTCATAACGAATCAAAGACGAGTCTTAGTAATAGGTCAATGGAATGATTGGAGTTCAAACTATTATCTTCCAACAGGTCAGATGACTCACCTAGTTCTAACTCACGATGGAAGCACCCTAAAACTTTATGCTGATGGTGTATTACAAGAACAAACTTCTAAAAGTTATAATACCAACGCAAACATGCCAATCATGATAGGTACAAATTGTGATGATAGAAACGATGAGTATTTTAATGGTTCTATCGATGATGTAATAATCACCAGAGATGTTTTAACATCAAATGAAGTGTCAGAAATATATAATGGTAATAACCCAACTATCGATAACATAGTTGCAATGTATGATTTTAATGAAGGTAATGGAAATTCAACGCTTGATATTAGCGGAAATGGTAATGATGGTAGCGTTAATGGCGCAAGTTGGATTACTCAAGGATCTTCAAATATAATAACTTATAATCCCAATCCTAATTATCATGGCTCTGACAGTTTCACTTTTTCAGTATCAGATGGAATCGATGTTTCAAATCAAAATGCTACCGTACATCTCAATATTTTACCGGTTAATGATTATCCTACTATAAACAGTACTCCCGTATTGGATATAGTAGAAGGACATTCTTATGAATATGCAATATCACTTCATGATATAGATGGCGACCAACTTAGTTTAACAGCACCTACTAAACCAAACTGGTTAGATCTGACAGCTCAATATTCCTATTCATTAGATTTCGATGGTAGCAATGATTACGTTAGTGTTAATGATCATATGATATCGACAAACGAACTAACTTTTGAGACTTGGATATATCCGCATAATGTAAATGGATGGAGAGCTATAAGAAATGAAACAGGCTGGAATGGTGGAGACATTCATTTCCAGATACTGAACAGCAAATTAGAATTTTCATTGCATGGTAATAGTCCAACAGATCAATGGTTTGACCATACCTTTGTAACAAATACTTGGACTCATATAGCGCTTGTATATGATGGCCCAAATAATAGAACGCGTTTATACATAAATGGCATATTTTCAGAAGAAGTCAATTATTCGTCAACTAGAAATGCAGATCTAGGGAATTTTCAAATTGGTAACTGGGCAAATTCTCGTCCATTCGATGGGTTAATAACTGATTTTAGAATTTGGAATGGAATCAGAACAGAGTCTGAAATACAAGAGAACATGAACTCCCAACTTATTGGTACCGAAGATGGATTGGTCGCATATTATACTTTTGAAGATGGGAATGGGAATATTCTTACAGATCAAACATCGAATAATTATAACGGATCAATAGCTGGTGCCTTATGGACAAATGAATCTGCTTTACCAATTTCAACAGTATTACATGGGACACCAAATTTTTCTGATGGTGGACTACATAATGTTGTATTGACCGCAAATGATGGCAATGGCGGAAGTATTTCCCAAAATTTTGCAATATCTGTTGCTGTGACTCATTTAGAGATCACTGGTGGGTCAGGGTTCCGTATTTTATCAAGCCCTGTATCTGGTGCAATTTTTGGTGATCTGTTAGAAGAATTATGGACTCAAGGATCAGAGGGTTCTGATCATGAAGGTGCAGATCCCAATGTTTGGACCTTTGACAATGGATGGGTTCCCGTATCCGATCTATATAATGATGTCTTGGATGCAGGCGAAGGTTTTGTTATCTATGTCTTCTCGGACACAGACTATGACGGAGACGATGATCTACCTGTCACCATTGGAATCGATGGTACAATTAATGAATCAGAAATAAGTGTAAGTTCTAATTCAAGTCACTGGAACTTGGTAGGCAACCCCTATGGTCTGCATGTTGACATTAATCAAATGCTGTCAGACAATAGTTCTAAATTCAATTCAACTGTTTACAGGATGGATCATACCAATCCAGGTTACAGGACGCATAATGGTGTGGTTGGGAATATTGACGAAGGCCTTATCAAGCCATTTGATGGATTTTGGATACAGGCCGGCCCGAATGGAGATGTATTTGAATTTTCAGAGAATTGCATTAAAAAAGGCCACATTAGTAATAATGGCGGTGGAAGATCTACCACTGATGAGTCAACTGGGAGTGCGGTCTTCACATTCACTAGTGGTGAATTTACTAGCTCTGTATATCTTTCATTCACAGCAAATGGGCATATCAATCTAGACCCCGCAGATGCCAGACGTATCATTCCAATGTCACCAGCAGAACATTTAACAAGTATGGTCCGAGAATCTAGTAAGTCACTTTCGATCAACAATCTTCCTTCTGATCTAACCACAGATATTTCATTTGACCTGGATGCAATGTTACTTGCACCTACAGAAGAAGGTTATGAGACACAGTCTGAACAAGTTAACTTGGCCTGGGATATCACAGACCTTCCTGAGGGGATATCCTTGTCACTGATCAATAATATGACTGGACAAACAGTAAATCTATATGGATACCCATCGGCCAATGTTGCTCTTCCTAGCAAGGGAGGCTTCGCATTCCCTGATGAGATAATGGAGACCTATCCCTATGTTGGAGATGCTCAATTTACCCTATCTGTTTATACAGACATTGCTTCCTCTGATGATGAGGAAAAGATCATCCCTGATGAGATCACTCTTCATAGCGCCTATCCAAACCCATTCAATCCTAGCACAATGATCAGTTTTGACATAATGGAGATGGATAAGGTTTCATTGAAGATCTATGACCTTACTGGAAGACAAGTAGCATCTCTGGTCAATAGACCCATGGCTCCTGGATATCATCAAATAACGTGGAATCCTGGATTGTTGCCTTCAGGCGTCTATCTTGTGGAACTCACCACTGGTGGAAGATCATTTAACCAAAAAATAACCTACATTAAATAGGGCTATCATGAAAAATAAACTTTTTACAATCATAGCTGCAGTTCTCTATCTTTTCAATACCATACTGGCACAAGACCCTCCACCATTGCCTGATGCACCTAATCAAGGACCGATCAGCGGTCTTTACATCCTTGCTATAGGTGGAATGATCATTGCTGTAAAAAAATATTTTGACCGCGCTAGATAGGGAGAAAGGCAACCACTTAATAGGCTTTATTTTAAAGGCCTTCTGCTTTTATACCGTATGGCAGATATTGTACGATCTGGTTCTACTGCCTGATGGTAGGCTTGATGAATTTCTCGCTCTATCAGTCGTTTCCAATGCAAAGAACTTCTTAACGATTCTTGGCTGGAATATTTATTCTCTTGACAGGCTATTATATATTGAAGGCTACAAAAGCGTTGAAATATTAAATGGTTGCAATGCTCTTACCTTAATGGCATTATACTCTGGTTTTATCGTTTCTTTTAACGGAACATTTGTTAATAGAGCAAAGTTTCTTCTCATAGGAGTTTTTGCTATCTATGTATTGAATGTAGTACGTATTATGTCATTTAGCATAGCCACTGTATATTTCCAGCATTATTGGAATCTATTTCATGAGTTCAGCCCATTTTTATTCTTTTATCCAATCGTACTTTATCTGTGGTATCAATGGACAATAGTTGGGCAAAACAACCCTACCCCTTCTTACTCAGATCTTTCTTTATCCTGATCGCAGTATCTGTATTAACCTTCACAATTATTAGACAAGTTAGGACTAGGATCAATTCAGATTATATCTATCCTGAATTTGTGCAGATCTCAGAATCATACGATACACAGATAATTTATTCTCCTCGAAGAATAAATATTTTATCCAATGAAAATGATCCACCAAGAGGATTTGGCATTCCATTTGGTGGATATTTCTGGTTACCAGTCACATTATTGTTTATATCACGAGATAAGAAAATCGCCTTTGGATTGATTGGCTATCATTTGTTTCTTTGTATTGGACCACCTTATATGGCACTACTTCTCATCAAGGGCAATGACTTGGCCGGGACATTTTTACAGGTCAATGAATTGACCTTCATTCTGGTTTTTCTATATTCTTTATTATTAGCTACAAATAACATTTATAATATGATAAAAAATAAAAGGCCCCTATAGAGGGACCTTTCTGCTCCGGAGGAGGGACTCGAACCCCCGACAAAGTGGTTAACAGCCACCTGCTCTACCAACTGAGCTACTCCGGAATAATGATTTTATATTAAAAAAGCTGGCGAATTTAGCGTGAATTCAAATCCACTCAAAGTTACAATTCTTTTTCAGTGCGTAATTTATGATTTTGGTCGAGCATACCACTTTCCATATGTGACTTGGTGATATACACCTTACCATCTTCCGTGTGTGGCTCTCCAAAGAAAGAGTGAAATGATTTAAGTCCACCCAGCCACTTCCTCTCATCTGTCAGGTATGCCATATCACCAACATCTGCCGACATGATTTCCATATCATTTATTGAAAACTGAACAATATCATCTTTCCCATCAATGATTGTCCATTCCACAAGTACTTTCTCTCCCGGACGATCATTAGGCGCACCACCTTTAAAATATTCTCTTGCCTTGTCTAATGACCACACAGTAAGACCTTTTGTCTTTTCCTCGATCGGCGCTGTTGTCAATAAACCAACCAACACACCTGAACCAGCACATACTAGAGTGTTATAGAGTGCTCTTATGTATGAGTAAGGCCTTTCAGGATTAAACTCTATCCCATGATCAAAAGGTGAAATAAAGATCTCAGGGTATTTGCTTCCAACGGCCATCAATAATGCACCACCTAAAAATGTAGCTATTGCAGCAGGTGTATTATAACGCTTCCAGAAGATTCCAAGGAAGATCGCGACAACAAGCGGAGGGGTCATTGTACTATGAAAAAAACCATGGGCCTCATATAAAGTTGGGAAATTATTAAAGAAAATCGTACTGACTGCTCCCACCGCTGTCGCTCCAGCAGAGACGATCATTGCTACTTTAAGATAATGTTTATCATCTTTTTCTTTTACTAGTGGCCTATAAACATCATTGATGACAACTGCAGCAACAGCATTGATCAATGTGTCCACTGTGCTCATAAGTGCAGCAGCAACGGCAGCGATCACGAAGGCAAATACTACCTCGCTACCTGTGATCAAATAAGCTACCTGAGTGAATACATGATCAAGTTTTGTGGAGGCGTTCCACGCATCAGGCGTGACAATACTAATGGCCTTACCGACCCAGCCTGCATTTGATACGACCACCGTTGATATTGGAAGCAATACAAGTACATTGAATGCTGCGGCCTTCCTACCTTCATGGACAGATTTACAAGCCATAAAGCGCATGATGAGTCCTTGATTCATAAATAAAAACCCAACTGACCCAGCAATTCCATCTTGCCAAAATATACCTACAAAATTAAAGTTTGCTGGATGGTTAAAATGCGCCAATGGCAATTTGAACTCTGGCGATAAAACATTCCAGAATACAGAAAAACCTCCGACATAGTTTACTCCTATTATAAAGACCATTATCCCAGCAAAGATCAGAATGAAACCTTGAGCAAGATCAGTGAATATAACTGCAGTTTGGCCACCAAAGGTTATATAGACACCTGATATGATCGCCACAATGAAAATAATGGTATAAAGGTCCAAACCAAGCAATGGCTCCAGTGTCTTACCCATGGTCAAAAAGCCAATTGCTATGTATCCTATCATATAACCGAGTATTGCAATGGTCGCCAAGATCCTGACCCCAGGATTGAACCTTCGTTCAAAATAATCAGGGATAGAACGAATTTTCGTGTAATAGACAATTGGCAACCAACCAAAAAGAAAAAGAGGCATGAAAAACCAGTCATTCATATAGGTCATTGTGGATGAAAAACCATGTTCATATGCCTTCGCTGAATATTTAAGAAAACTATGACTCCCAACTCCGGTGGCCACTATACTCATAGTGATAAGCCACCAAGAAAATCGCCTTCCACTAAAGAAAAAATCCTGTGTTGTCTTATTATACCTAGCAAAGAAAGAACCAAACCCTAGGACCAATGAAAAATATCCAAGAATGATTATCCAGAAAAATGAGGAGGTTTGAATTGTTGCATCCATTAGACTACTCGATCTGATTTAAAGAAAAGTGTAGTGACAAGGTGCAAGGTCATCGCCATTATAAATAAACCTATGATCATTACGATCATTGTTTTGCCTAGTGCCGCAAATGTAAAGAGGCTGTGAATGCCCATATAATAAAATAGGCCAAATATTAATACATGGAGCCAGTGCTTGTGTCTGATCCTATCCGTATTCAAGGAATTAGACTTAAGTATTATATACATCCCAATAACAAATATGCCTCCCCCCATGATATACAGGTAAAGATATGGCAACCATACTCGTTGAAAATCAATCATTATATATGTCCTTTATCTTATCAAACTCAGATCTTAAACTTATCCAAGTTTCATTTAAACCTTCGACCATTACCTTTGTAGTCCCAACGACAGGCATGAAATTGGTATCACCATTCCATCTTGGCACAATATGATAGTGTAAATGGTCTTCTATTCCGGCTCCACCTGCCTTACCCAGATTTGCACCAAAATTAAATCCCTCTGCATTCATTTTTTTTCTCAAAATATTCATTGATTCATTTGCAAGACGCATGATCTCTTCATTGCAAACCGCAGAAAGGTCATTGGTGTCCGAAGAATGCGCATAAGGGCATATCATAATATGTCCATTGGAGTATGGGTAAAGGTTCATAAGTATAAAAGCTTCCTTACCTCTATAGAGCACAAGACTGTCCTGGTCGTCTTTTGATATTGACTTATTACAAAAAACACATCCATCCTCATTTTCTGCTCGAATATATTCTATTCGCCAAGGTGCCCAGAGTCTATTCATCCTCTAATTGTTTTCTTTCCTGTATTACTTTTTGTTCGAATTCCTTTGGCATTTTTTCATAATGGCTGAAGGATTCGGAATGGAGACCTCTTCCTCCGGTCAAGGATCGAACAGTTGTTGCATAATGATATAGTTCGGCTTGGGGAACCTGTGCTTTGATGACTTGAAAACTACCATCTGACTCCATCCCCATTATTTTCCCACGCTTGCCAGATATGCCACCCATGATATCACCCATAAATTCTTCTGGTACCTTGACCTCCACATCCATTATAGGTTCTAGAAGGCAAGGCTGAGCACTTAGGAATGCTTCCCTAAAAGCATGTTTCCCAGCTGTTTGGAAAGCTATGTCCTTTGAATCCACGGGGTGCATCTTTCCATCATAAAAGTTAACCTTTACATCGACTACCTTGCATCCGGCAATGATACCATCTGAGCATGCTGCCTTGACACCCTTTTCAACTGAGGGAACAAATACACGGTCTACATTTTGGCCAACAAGAGACTGTTTGAATTCAATCCCCTCTCCTTTTTGTGCTGATTCAATTCTCATCCATACCTCTGCAAATTGGCCAGCTCCTCCAGATTGTTTCTTGTGGCGGTATTTGGCCTCACCCTTACCCAATATTGTTTCCCTAAATGGTACCTTAGGCTCTTCTAGATCAATATCTATTCCAAATCTTCTCTTCAATCTTTCTGATGAAACTGTAAGGTGAAGCTCTCCTTGTCCAGAAATAATGGTCTGCTTGACCTCTGAATCCACTCTATATATAAAAGTAGGATCTTCCTCATGAAGAGTTGAAAGACCAACAGCGAGTTTTTCCTCATCACCTTTCGCAGAAGATTTGATGGCAGCATGTATATTGGGGTTTGGCAAATTCATTTTGGGTAGTGTTACGTGCTTACCAGAACAAAGTGTATTCCCAGTATGGGTATCCTTTAATTTTACAACTCCTGCAATATCTCCTGCTGATAGCTCACTGACCTGTTCTCTATTTTTACCATTCAGGATGTACATTTGCCCGAACCTCTCATTAATATTTCTATTTGTATTGTGATAGTCTTGGCCAGTATGTACACTCCCAGAATAAACTCTGAACAAGGACAACTCTCCTACATGTGACTCGGCCATGGTCTTAAAAATTTGCAACACAGTTTCCTTACCATCAAGAGATACATCAACATCATTACCTTGGTCATCATGTGCAGTGATGATCTTTCTATCATCTGGCGAAGAACCATATTTAGAAATGAAATCACAAAGACGTGCGACACCGATATTTGAGGTCGAGGATACGCAAAAAAGAGGAATAAATACTTGGTCTTGAATGGCTCTGTGAATCCCGTTCCTCATTTCTTCTTCAGATAAACTGCCCTGGTCAAAAAATTTCTCCAATAATGTATCATCCGACTCAGCAACATACTCTATCAATTCACCATGTAAAACTTTTACCTTTTCTTTCAAATCTTCAGGCAGGTCGCTTTCCGTCATCTTGCCTGAACCATCTGTCTGATATGAAATCAACTCTGTTCTTAGAACATCAATATTTTGATTATATCCAGGTCCTTCATTAACAGGCAATTGCATTGGGAACACATTATTCCCAAAACGTTTTCTTGCTTGAGAAAGGATAGTATCAAATTTCACATGCTCTCTATCAAGTCCATTTACCACTAGCATTTTGGGGATTCCCAAATTGGTGGAATGATTCCACATTGTCTCAGTACCAACCTCAACGCCATTGACCGCGTGAATAGTAATGACCGCCAGATCAACGACACTTAAGCTTCCAAGAGCCTCACCAACAAAATCAGAATAACCAGGAGTGTCGATCATATTGAATTTTTTATCCATCCACTCCATATGGAGCGGGGTGCTGTGTATGGAGATTTGTCTGGTCTTTTCTCCAGGATGATAATCAGAAGTGGTGGACCCATCTTCAATTCTACCCAGTCGATTGATCTCCCCACCAAGTTTGAGCATGGCCTCTGCAAGACACGTCTTTCCTGATGCGCCGTGTCCGACGATAGCAAAGTTTCTTATATCAGATGATGAAAAGTTTTTCATATCGTATCCTCATTCAAATTATATAATCATAGCTAGAAAGGTGCCGATTGTAAACACTCAGCCAAGTAAAATCAAGGAAATTAAAGATCTAGGGTTCTTTGCTCTTCAATGTATGCCCTAACAACGGGTACTACATAGATCTTCTCTAGATCGAATTCAAGAAAACTATTTGCCAAGGTTTTCAGGCGCTGTTCAATAGGTTTCTGTTTATTAACTACGATCACAGTCCTTTTATTCACAATACATGTCCCGCCAGTAAAATCACCTTTGCCTTTTAATATCTTCAAGCCCAATTTTTCAGCAAGATCTTCAAAATGGGCATATAGTTTATCATTCTTCATTATATCAGATCATTTTGTCCATTTACCTTTAATAACTCTACTAATTGTTTTACCTCTTCTACCTTGCTCTTTGGTACGACAAGGGTAGCATCATCAGTATTGACAACTATAAGATCATCGGCCCCAACAACAGCAGTGAACCGCCCAGTGGAATGAATCAGATTATTTTTCCCATTCATAACCTCTCCATTCCCTTTGATCATGTTACCATCTTTTGAATTGTTCAATACATCATAGAGCGCATTCCATGATCCTATATCATTCCATTGGAAATCACCCGCAACAACATATATATTGAGAGCCTTTTCTAATAATCCATAGTCAATTGATTCTGGTTCAATCAATTCCCATAGATCATCAAAAGATTCGCCTGAATTTAATTTTGGAGCTATGTCTCCCAAAGACTCATATAACTCTGGTAAAAACTCTTTAAGGCTATCCATAAAAGTACCAATTCTCCAAAAGAACATGCCCGCATTCCATAGAAAATCACCACTAGATAAAAATCTTTTTGCAAGTTTTTCATGTGGCTTTTCTGCGAAGGTCTTTACATGGTAGGCATCAAGGTGGTCTATCTCACTATTTTCATCATATTGTATATAACCATAGGCAGTGGAAGGATGGGTGGGTTTTATTCCTATGGTAACAAGGTTCTCACCTTTCCTAGCAAGATGATCAGCCGTATTAATTACTTTTTCAAACTTATGGTGTCCAACAATTAAATGGTCTGAAGGGAATACACCCATTATATCATCTGGATTGTCCAATCCCAAGTAGGCCCCCATCAGTCCAATCGCTGGAGCAGTATTCTTTCCTGCGGGTTCTACTAGTACGTTAGCAGGGTCAATCCCATCTATCTCATCAATAATTTGATCATACAGATCTTTTCGGGTAATGATATAAATGTGTGTGACCTTCTTGATCTTTTTTAATCGATCTACCGTCATTTGTAGCATTGATCTATCACCAATGATATTTAATAACTGCTTTGGGCGGGACGACCTGCTATAGGGCCAAAAACGAGATCCACTACCTCCTGCTAAAATCACACACTTCATATCATTGGATCGGGTTAAGATCGATCTCTTGAAGTTCTATATCCCAATTGGTACGAATCTTCACAGTATCGGGGTAATGATAGAACCATTCAGCAGTACGATATGGATCAATTCTTCCATGTGAATATTGCATATTACTATCACTATCTTGAAAAAACATTAAAGAATAGTTTCCTTCAGGTACATTATCCATAGTTGTTGTGCCTTTTAAATTTACAACTGATCTAAAAACAGTATCAGATTTTTCCATTTTTATCAATTCGGCTATAATGCTGCTATTTGAATTAGGATGAGAGTTAATAATTAATGATCCAAAGCCCTGGTAGTCGCTTGTTTTAAAGGCGATCGATGTTATTGAATCTTTTAGAGCCATTCCAAAGGCTGGTGTGATCTCATCTCTGGATATTTTCAAATTATAAGTTGATCTAGGTTCCCAATTTTCTTTTGGGGCCAAATTCAATGATATTGGCGAGTCCCAATTGATAGTGTATGGAATCAAAACTGAATCTTTTAACATAGAAAATAAATTTTCATATTGGTCTAATTCTACCAAATTAGAAAAAATGATCTTCAATGGTCTTATATGATCTGATTCAATGTGAAGTTGGTATTTAGCATTTGGCTGTACAATAGACAGTGCTACTGTATCGATATTGGATTCCATCTTAACACGTATACTTCCAGAGTCAACCAACGTAGTGTTCCATTTATTAAGCGTTTTTGATTTAATTGAAATATAACCGTTCATAGGATCGTCCAATAAAAAATATAATTTTTCATTATCCTTCGGGTCTTCGAAAAAGTCTGCATTGACCATCGATGAATCATCATCAGTGATCTCTAATTGTATTTCATTTATTACATCTTTTATACTTTCTGAAAAAGATATTCTACCCCAAGACTCTTGAAAAGATTCAGCGCTTATCATCCTTATCCCACCAAGTCTATCTGGAATCTGAATATTGACACCTTCCACGTTCTCATCACTGCCTAGTCCTATTATAGGCAACCAACTAAGGCCATATGCAAATCTATCTGAGACTATTGGTGTACCAGACAATGTTCTATCAACAGCGGCAATTCTGTATTCGCCCAAAGATAAAAATTTAAATTCGTAGTGACCTTCACTTGATGCATCAATCACATAATCAGGAACCCTTTCATAAAATTTTATTTGGTCTAATTCATTTTGAATTTTCCAAAGATTCAACGATGCATCTTTTGAATACTGAACTGTGCCAGATATAGCTCCTTGATCAATTTGAGGTCCTGTGGAGAAGGCCACCTGAATTCCCTGTGAAAGTTTCACTCTGTGCTCATCACCTAGATCCCTGTTGATTGAAATGATATATGTCTGGTTCATGAAAAGGGAGTCCGGGAAATCGATATAAACCTTCTTCCCGCTATAAGTTATGTCTGGTTTATCCTTTAAGGACGGTAAAATAGCTATTGCCCTGTCAACTGTGTTCTCATCTAAGTATTCTGAGAACAATAATTCAACTCTTCCTCCCTCGAAGTGTGTTGTACCATCAGGAGGAAAGGTCTCGATCAACTCTGGTGGAGTTTCATCCTTTGGCCCACCAGGAGGCGACATCACAGCCGCACATGAAATAAATAATATGAGGACTAATTGCTTTAATAATAAGCCCTTGATCTTTTTTTTGTTACGCACTTATCTTTTTTCCAAATTTACTGGTATCTCATTGTTAAATGTTATTTCTGTTTGCGAGACATTCAGTGTTATGCACCAGACCTTAACTCCTGCTCTATAAGCATCAATTAAAGCTGATGAAAAATTTGGATCTCTTTCCCACATAGGTTCAAATGAAATTGCATCTGGCCTCTGACATACAAATAATATCCCAGCAGCATTATTTTCATTATTTATCAGAGCCATTAATGCCTTCGCATGCTTCATACCTCTCAATGTAACAGCATCAGGAAACTGAGCGATACCATTTCTAACATAGGTAACGGACTTTACCTCAAGGTAAAAATCTTTCCCATTATTATCATTTAAAAGAAAATCAAATCTATGATCCTTCACAGTAACCTCTGGTCTTACTAATCTATATGAACTCAAAATGGGTAGTGTGTTATTTTGTAAAGCATACTTAATAAAATAATTTGGAAGAGTTGAGACAAGTGATATCCATTGTCCTTCCATATTGACCATGACCGTCGTAAAGGCAGTTTTTCTATTTGTATCTTTAGGTGCCGGTCTAGCTAAAAGCGATGCTCCAGGTACAAGTAGTTCTTTTAGCCTGCCTGGATCAGGCAAGTGACTCCTGTACTCCTTGCCACCTATTTCAATTATCGTTATAAAACGATTGGGTCGTTCAATAAAAATAGCAGGAACCAGTGGGCCATCAATCTTCATGGACAAGCATATGATCAAGTTTTTTATCTGTCATTAGGAAATACATAATTCTTTGTAAATTTGACCTAACAAATATATTCAACATCCATGCCTCTTGTCCCTTCATACATAAAAAAATTAAATAGTTATAAACCCGGAAAGCCTATTGAAGAGGTACAGAGAGAATTGGGGTTAGACAATGTCATTAAATTAGCATCCAATGAAAATCCACTTGGAGCATCTCCCAGAGCCTTGGACGCAATCCAAAATGCAATGGTAGACAGTCATAGATATCCTGATGCCTCAGGATATGAATTGCGAAAAAAACTGAGTGAAAGATTCAATGTCAAAATAGATAATGTAGTATTGGGTGCAGGGTCTGAGGGAATCATGTCTACAATAATGCGTACTTTTTTACTTAGTGACGATGAACTGATCAGTGCAAAAAATTCCTTCATTGGTTTTCGTGTTTTGGCGTATGCTTCAGGAAAGAGAATCCATTGGGTCCCCATGAAAAAACATCGTTATGACCTTGAGGCCATGGCAAAAGAAATAACAGACTATACTAAGATCATCTACATTGCAAACCCAGATAATCCCATGGGTACATATATAACAAAAAAAGAATTTGATGAATTCTACTCGTACGTACCAGAGAGAGTGCTGATCATTCTTGATGAGGCCTATTTTGAATTTGCACATGGCTTGGAAGACTACCCTGATTCAATGACGTATAGGTATGATAATGTTATCACGCTACGTAGTTTCTCAAAGGCATATGGTCTAGGAGGGATAAGAATTGGATACGGTTTCGCACATGATGACCTCATTGATAACTTACTCAAGGTAAAGGTCCCCTTTGAACCTTCCTTGCTGGCCCAGGTAGCTGGATTGGCCGCACTTGACGACAATGATTTTTTATCTAGAACTCTTGAAATAAATAATAAAGGAATGGCATATCTCGCACAAGAGTTAGAATTATTAAAGGTCAAACATGTACCCTCAATTGCAAATTTCATTACAACCATATGGGATTCAGAGGCTAGGGCAACAGATTTGACAAAGGGACTATTGGAAAAAGGTGTTATCGTAAGACAGCTAGCTGCTTTTGGTTGGCCAAATTATATTCGAATTTCGGTAGGACTTGAAAAAGAGAATGATAGATTTATTGAGTCTTTAAAGGAAATATTATGAATGATGCCCCGTATTCCATTAAGGGATTTGATCATTGCGAACTCTATGTTGGCAATGCAAAACAAACCGCATATTACTACAATACAACCATGGGGTTCAAAACTGTTGCCTATCGCGGTCTTGAGACAGGATGTAGAGATAGGGTCAGTTATGTTTTAAACCAAGGTCGTATTTTTCTTGTTGTCACATCTCCTCTTGAGAAGAACACAGAAATAGGTGACCATATTGATCGACATGGTGATGGGATAAAAGACGTTGCATTCACGGTAGACAATGCTGAAGAGGCTTGGAGTGCCTCTTTGGGTCGTGGAGCAAAAAGTGCCCTAGAACCAACAGAGATCAAAGATGGTAATGGAGAGGCTGTCATCTCTTCCATTCATACCTTTGGTGATACCATTCATACTTTTATTGAGCGCAATAATTACAAAGGCTCCTTTCTCCCTGGCTACAAAGTACATCAACCAAAAATTGATTCAGAAATGTTGGGACTCATTCATATAGATCATATTGTTGGAAATCAACCAGATGGAGAAATGAAAACTATATGTGATTTCTATGAAAAGGTTTTTGGATGGCATCGATTTTGGACAGTGGATGATAAAGACATAACAACAGAATACTCCTCACTACGCTCAATCGTTATGGCAAATGAAAATGAGATTGTGAAAATGCCAATAAATGAACCAGCGGAAGGATTAAAAAAATCTCAAATACAAGAGTTCATAGACTATTACGAAACAGCCGGAGTACAACATCTGGCACTATCAACAAAGGACATAATCCACTCTGTAGAAATAATGCGAAATAATGGAGTTGAATTCTTACCCACTCCAGATTCTTATTATGATAACTTGATCGACAGGGTTGGAGAGATAGATGAGGATATTGAAAAACTAAAGAAATTTGGAATTCTGGTCGACAATGATGAGAACGGTTATATGTTACAGATATTTACAAAGCCGCTACAAGACAGGCCCACCCTTTTCTTTGAGATCATTCAAAGAAAAGGATCAAATAGTTTTGGCAAGGGGAATTTCAAGGCATTATTTGAATCCATAGAAAGAGAGCAGGAAAAAAGAGGAAATCTATAAATGAAATTTGCGACCTATCAGTATAATGGGAATGCTAAACCAAGATTTGGTTTTAAAAGGAATTCGTACATTGTGGATATTGAGCGATGTGCCAATTGGCTTAATCAACAAAATGAAGATATTAATATTGTAGATATCCCATCATCCTTAAAAGAAGCACTCAAGAATTGGGAATCAAATTTTGAAAAGTTAAGCAAATTGGATGCTCTCTTATCAGACAATAATATAAATGAAAGTGATATGAATGGTGATGCTATTGCCAGTTTGGAGTCTGATGTGGAGCTAATGGCACCTGTCCCAGACCCTCAATCCTTCAGAGACTTTTATGCATTTGAGCAACATGTACGTTCAGCAAGAAAACTTCGTGGCCTTGACATGCATCCAGACTGGTTTAAGATTCCCATATTTTATTTTTCTAACCCCGTGGCTATGTTCGGGCATGGCTCAAGTATCAATTATCCTAAAGGGACAGAAGAATTAGATTTTGAACTTGAGTTCGCAGTGATCTTAGCAAATGGAGGATCGGACATATCAGCAGAGACTGCAGGTAATTACATCGCAGGATATACTATTTGCAATGATTGGTCGGCAAGGGATCTTCAAAGAGAGGAAATGGCAATGAGCCTAGGGCCAGCAAAAGGAAAAGATTTTGCAACTAGTTTTGGTCCATATATGGTTACTCCAGATGAGCTTGAAGATGCCTGGGATGAACAAGGTAAATTACATCTCCGAATGACATGCCATATAAATGATGAATTGATATCTGATGGCAACACGAATGACCTATATCACCCATTTGAAAAAATGATCGAGCGTGCCTCTATGAACACAAAACTACTCCCTGGAGAATATCTAGGATCAGGAACTGTTGGTACAGGATGTATTCTTGAATTGAGACCGGAGAATACTGGCGGGTGGATCAAAAAAGGAGATGTGGTAAGATTAGAAGTAGAGAAACTCGGTGTTTTGGAAAATAAAATAGTATAAACAACTATGCCTTTTTATCAGAAACAGGGAAAGATCCCATCAAAGCGACATATTCAATTCAGGAATGAAAAAAATGAATTGCTCTGGGAGGAATTGATCAGTCGCGGTGGATTCAGTAATATCTATTCTAATGTTTATCATAATAACCCTCCAACCTCCGTTGATGCCATTGGTGAAATAAAAAAGACTGAATTGATCGCCGCTGATGACAAACACCGTCACATGCATATCCTGACGTCCAAGATTAAATCAAGTGGAGATTGCATCTCTTCCAGAGTGCCACTCTTCTTTAATTCAGATATAATTATATCAAAGGCACATGCCAATGATTCAATGACCTCACCATATAGGAACGGTTGTGCTGATGAGATCTTATTCATACATGAGGGCCATGGGAATTTCCAGTCCAATTTCGGAAACATTGATCTAAGTCCAGGTGATTATCTAGTAATCCCAAGAGGCATCATCTGGGAAATAAGTGTCCAAACAAAAATGAGAATACTGGTCATTGAGTCCCCCACACCAGTTGAGACACCTGATCGTTATCGTAATAGTTTTGGACAATTGCTAGAACATTCACCATTTTCAGAGCGCGATATCACTACACCAAAATTTGTTGGGCCTGTTGAAGATAGGCCTACTGAGGTCGATGTTAAACTAACGCAAGGAATTCAAACATACACATATCAGCATCATCCATTTGATATTGTTGGATGGGATGGGTACTACTTCCCCTATGTTTTCAATATCAATGATTTTATGCCTATAACTGGGAAAATTCACCAACCACCACCCGTTCATCAAACCTTTCAAACCAGGGGCTTTGTCATTTGCTCTTTTGTACCAAGACTATTTGACTATCATCCCAATTCAATTCCTGCCCCTTATGCTCATAGCAATGTTGACTCTGATGAGATCATTTATTATGCTGAGGGCGAATTCATGAGTAGAAAAGGCATAGAAAAAGAATCAATAACTTTCCATCCAATGGGACTTCCCCATGGTCCACAACCTGGAAAGATAGAAGAATCAATTGGTGCAAAAGAGACCAACGAACTGGCGGTCATGATAGATACATTCAAAAAACTTAATATCTCAGAATCCGCAATGAACATAGATGATGAGGGTTATCCATATTCTTGGTTGGATAGATGAAATTTGATCCTGCCAAAATATCATTTACTGATGTACATAAGTTAATGATCGGGTCTATTGTACCTCGCCCAATAGCATTTGTATCTACCTTGTCAAAGGAAGGGAAAAATAATATTGCTCCATTTTCATACTTCAATGGAGTTTGCTCCAATCCACCCACGATCATGTTTGCTCCAGCACGACGTGGATGGGATGGCAAAGAAAAAGATACTCTGATCAATATACGAGACTCTAATCAATTTGTAATAAATATCGTGTCTGAAGGTTTTGCAGAGCAGATGGTAATGTGCTCTACTGATTTTGATCCCACTGTAGATGAATTTGAAGTTTCTGGGTTGACTCCACAACCATCAAATAAGGTTTCCCCACCTAGATTGCTAGAGTCTAAGATAAGTTTTGAATGTGAATTGAATCAAATCGTTGAGATAGGTGAGACAAGACCAGGCAGTGGCTTTATTGTTATTGGAACCGTTGTACTATTTCATATTGATGACGATGTATATGATGATGGTCGCATTCTATTGGATAAACTTGAACCACTTGGAAGACTTGCTGGGAATTGGTATACAAGGCCCAGTGATACCTTGAAGATCATTCGCAAGGTTAAACCCAAATAAGATTATTTACTGGTCACCTTAGAGACCAAGGTCAATGATCTCTTCTTTGACCACTTTGACCATCTTGGTCACCTCTCTTGATTGGAGTGTGAATACCTTCCCTTTGGGGAGCATGAATGTTAGATGATCATTTACATCACATGTCTCACCTTTGCTAATACCTTCTGCTGAATAATCATCCTCGCCAAAGATCCTGACCTTGACTTCCTGCCTATTACCTGATGAGTCCAGTGCTCTTATTCTAATAGGCACAAGTTCCTCATTTACCAGATCGGTCGCATATCTGTCTGTCACGTCTATTGCGTTATAGTTTTTAACATTTGGTAGCCAATTCATTGGGAAGTAGATATCTGTTTCTTCCCATGTCGCTGCAAATATCCCATATTTATTGCTGCCCTTGGTTGCCTTACTTGCAAGATCTCGAAACCAGGAATCATTCAACTTATCACCTGTAGGTTCTGCCGCACCTGTAAAATGCCATTGCCCATCCCATATCTCAACCCAGGAATGATTGCCAGAATTATTATGCCATAATGGTGTTCCAACAAAACGTGCAGGGATTCCCACACTTCGACAAACATCAATAAGCAAAATACTTAGACCCGTACATGAGGCCATTCCAGCATCAATACTTTCATAGGGCGACTGGTCTGCCTTTGGGCGGGCCGTGGAATAAATAACACCCAATTCTTTAAATATTTTTTGGTTGAGAAGGGCGACTGCCTCATAAGAAGACGTTGCATCCTTAACGATTGGATAAAACTTATTGTAAAAATCTAGGCGCCAGTCTTCAACTCTTTCATTCAAGTTTGCATATGGTAATACATAGTTAAGAAATAACTCGGTAGGCACTTTCATCCCCCAAGAAGTATTGTCTCTTACGTTGTATGCTAACTCACAATTTGAAAGAAGGAAATCAGCCGACAAATTCTTAAGGTCTTCATCAGGCATATGAGTGAGCAGCCATGTCATTCCCTCAAGCTGATTCATTGGGACTTTTTTTATTGCTTTTTTTAACTCTGAACGATTGTTTCCAGAAATTCTAAGTACCTTATCTAAATCGTTCCCCATTGATAGGGTCAGTAATAATAATGCTAATATTTTCTTCATAAGACAGTTTCTTTTTTATGTCACAGAGTACAAAAACAATTAATAAACTTCCAATTAAAATATAGAGCATAATGCTAACTCATTATTTATAGTTTTTGCCATGGAAACAAGTTTAAAAAACAAGATATATAATGCACAGTGCATTGGAAATGTTGAGCCAATAGAATATATGACCCCTTACCCATCAATGAGATCTCTTATTGAAGGGCAGACAATTAAATTTTCCAATCAGATCATAATGGATAAAGAAAGAATCACAAATCAAGGATTCTTATCATATGTTCAACAAACAAGTAATTGGTTGGAAAGCATTGGAATAGAACCAAAGCAACGGGTGATCATACAGAAACTTACATACCCTCAAACGGAGATATTGCTTTATGGGATATGGAATCTAGGTGCTTCAGCGGTATTACCCTCAGACCTGAGTATGGACGAAGTAAAAAAAAGATCTGGCACTAGACATATGATCTCATCAAAAACAGATCTATTCACAGAAATAGTATCATACTCAGACAAATTCGAACCAAGATACAAACCGCTACTAAATGATGAGGCAATATTATCCTTTGAAAAGGAACCTGGTGTTAGACTGTCTCATTACAATCTTTTGGTCAATGTCAATGGAATACAAAAAGGAATTGGGTTAAAAAGTAGAACTCGAATCCATTGCGATCTTTTAGTTGGGTCAGCTTGTTGGGTTGTATTTCAAGTGATTCTTCCAATTTATTGTGGATGTATCTGTGATGATAGGAAGCCTGAGGTGACCATTGGACTATCTGGTAATGATTATAATCTCAGAAAAGACGTAATGAACATAAAGAAATTCTCTAACAATGATATCGCCATCTGTATGGAAAATACTGCCGCATTATCCATTGGAAAGACACCTCTACACCTTTCAGATTATGAAATAAGAAAAGATGACTTAAAGATAAGAGGGCACTCTGTCATGATGGGCTATCTGGATGATTCGATCAATGATACATCATTCCATAATGATGGTTTAATTATACCATTCTAACCAAGATCTGATAAAACCTGACCAGCGTGTTCCTTTGGCTTTACCTTTTCATATGCCTTTAGGATAATACCCTTCTCATCGATCAAATATGAAATACGATAGATGCCCTCATATTCTTTGCCCATAAACTTTTTTAAACCAAATGCCTTATATGCTCTAATGGTCGTCTTATCAGGGTCAGAAAGAAGAGAAAAAGGAAATTCTTTTTTGGTGCAAAAGTTCTTCTGTGCTTTTACCGAATCTGCACTCATTCCAATGATGACCGTGTTCTTCTTCTGAAAATTTTCGTACTCGTCCCGGAGCACTTGACCTTCAATTGCTCAGCCTGGAGTACTGGCCTTAGGATAGAACCATAGCAATACCTTCTGGCCTTGAAAATCAACTAGGCTTACAGGATTACCGTCTTGATCATCCAATGTAAAATCTGGTGCCTTATTTCCTTCTAATAGCATTTAACTCTCCAATTGAATTATAATGAAACTTCTGACCATTTGATTCGGTCATCATCTAAAATTAACATACTATGGACTGCTGAAATTCCTTCCTTTTGCCCTTTCCATACAAGTGTTTTACAGGCTATTTCAAATTCAACCCACTTATAGTCACAATGTTCCCTTGAAAGGGTAACCCCACCATCATCAACCTCAATTCCAAATACTGGGACCAGATTGATCCTATCATCATGTGCCTCATAAAATTTGCTGACATGGTCAGCCACAAACATTTTAACAGGATGGAATCCCGTCTCCTCATTTAACTCACGAACAGCAGCCTGCACAGCTGTCTCACCTTCTTCTATCTTCCCTGCTACGCCTTGCCACAAATGTTCATACTTTTTTGTTTTTGCTCGTTTTAATAATAGGTACTCGATCTCATTATTTTTTCGTCGATATACATAGGCATCTATTACTCTGATAATGATCTTTGGCATTACATCCCCTTCATCTGACTCATATCATTTAAGGCTGTCTTAGACCAATCCTCAAAATTATTATTATCGATACTTTCTCTTATTTGCCTCATAAGATCATTATAGTATGTAAGATTTAATGTTGATGCAATGCGAAGGCCTAGTACCTCATTGATATTGAATAGGTGCCTTACATATGATCTTGAAAAAGAATTCCCCCATGGATGAGAACTCTGTTCATCGATGGAAGAATGATCATTTTTATATTTCTCATTCCTGATGTTGATGACCCCCTCTGTTGTAAAAATATGACCATTCCTACCATTTCGTGTTGGTATGACACAATCAAACATGTCAACACCTCTTTGCACTGACTTTATCAAATCAGAGGGCTTGCCGACTCCCATAAGATAACGAGGTTGGGCTTTTGGAAGTAAGGTGTCGCAGAATGCTATCGTATCAAGCATTGCATTTTTCTCTTCTCCCACTGCAAGCCCGCCAATTGCCATGCCGCAAGATGACTGGTCAACCAATTGATCAGAACTCATTTTTCTAAGATCTCGATCTGTTCCACCCTGAACGATAGGAAATACAACTTGTTCATGATCATAGAACTTTGGATTATCACTTAGCCATTTTGAGCAACGAATCATCCAACGAGTTGTCCTTTCAACAGAATTTTTAAGTGTTGTATGATCTGAGTCGCCTGGAGGGCAATCATCAAAGGCCATGATAATGTCCGAACCAAGATAACGTTGAATCTCCATCGACCTTTCTGGTGTAAACATATGTCTACTACCATCTAGGTGAGATTGGAACTCAACTCCTTCATTTGTTATCTTATTTAACTTGGCAAGTGAAAAGACCTGAAATCCTCCGCTGTCAGTTAATATAGGCCTGTCCCATGATGCAAATTTGTGCAATCCTCCTGCTTGATTAATTATACTGGTCCCAGGTCTGAGATAAAGATGGTATGTATTCCCAAGTATTATTTTGAAGTCAATGGTTTTAAGCTCATCAGGCCCCATGGTCTTGACAGCCCCAACAGTACCCACGGGCATAAATACAGGAGTATTGATATTCCCATGGTCCGTTTCTAAAGTCCCTGTACGGGCACTAGAGTTTAAAGAAGATGTTTTTATTGTGAATTTCAAGAAAGATCAGAATAATAATTTGAATGCATCTTTCACATAACTGATCGGCTTCAGTTCAATATCCAATTTTAACTTCTTCAAACTCTTGCTTATGCTTGAAGATGGAACAAGTGCCATTTTGAATCCAAGTGATTGAGCCTCACTTAATCGATGCTCTATACGATTGATCGAGCGTACTTCACCAGCGAGTCCAACCTCTCCACACAACACCACGCCTTTATTTACAGTTTTGTCCATTGTACTCGATGCAATAGATGATATAATTGAAAGGTCCAGTGCAGGATCATCAACTTTGAGTCCCCCCACCAAATTTACAAATACATCTTTAGTTCCCATCGCAAGCCCCATCCTTTTTTCTAACACTGCGATCAACATACCCAGACGCTTATAATCAAATCCATTTACATTACGCTGAGGAGTTCCATAATTTGCATTTGTGACAAGAGCCTGGACCTCAACAAGAATTGGTCTGGTCCCTTCTAATGATGGATATATGGTCGTCCCTGCTACATCAACACTGCGTTCAGCCAAGAACATCTCTGATGGATTTTTTACCTCCTCCAGACCTGTCTCATTCATTTGAAAGATCCCCACCTCGTGGGTGGCTCCAAATCGATTCTTTGCTGACCTTAACATCCGATGATCATATCGGTCATCTCCTTCCATATACAGAACTGTGTCTACCATATGCTCAAGCATCTTCGGACCTGCAATTGTTCCTTCCTTAGTGACATGCCCAACGATCAATATCGCAACATTTTTATGTTTAGCCGTTTCTAGAAGTCTTTGCCCACAATCACGTATTTGGCTTGGGGACCCGGGTAAGGAATCAAGTCCTGAGTTCATAATGGTCTGGATGGAATCAACAATGAGCATTTCTGGTTGTATGCGTTCTAGATGATTTAAAATCCCGTCAAGATCATTTTCTCCAGAAAAAAATAAGTTATCAGGATTGATCTTTAATCTTTTTGCCCTTAGCGCAACTTGTTCTTCACTTTCTTCTGCAGATATATATAGTGCTTTTCTTTTTAATCCAGAACAGATATGTAGCGCAAGGGTTGATTTTCCTACACCTGGGTTTCCTCCTAGAAGAATTAACGAGCCCGATAGTAATCCTCCTCCAAGTACGCGATCCACCTCTTTTAAGCCTGTACTTAACCGTTCTCCTGGATCCCCACTAAGGATGTCATTTAAAGATCTTGACTCTCTTTCAATGACATTCCTTACCCTTTTATTGGTTGTTCGAAACTCTGAGAGGGTACCCCATTCTCTACAGGAAGGGCACTGCCCATTCCATTTAGGAAAATCATCTCCACAAGAAGAACATAGAAAAGCTATTTTTGATCTAATATTGGCCATGATGGGTCTAGAAATTGCCCATCAAGGGAAGAGGAATCAAGAGAGGTTTACCAGTCTGGACCTAGAGAAAAATACCATTGGGGCTTAGAATAGCCATCTGGATTTCTATCCCAAGCCATTTCTATCTTTAATAGAAAATATCCCAGATTGATCTTTGTACCTAGACCTGCGGTCGTTACCCATGGTGAATAGCCCCCAGAGACATTGCTCCCATATCTATCTGGCCACTTATTTGTAGAAAATTCATTTTTATTATCCCATGCTGCGCCAATATCCATAAATGCATGCCCACGAATGTTCCCAAATATCATCTTCAATGGGAAACCGAGTGCTAGATAATTGATGAAGGGGAAGCGCACCTCTATGTTGAAAAGAGATGTTGTGCTCCCAAAACGCTCAGCAAAGCGGGCGCCTCTTAGAGGCCATGCATATTCGGTGAAATAGATATCATGTATAAGTGATGCATTGGACGTGTCCAGTATGACATCTCTGAAAATATTATCATCCTTAACGCCGTTGGTCTCACCGCCGCCTGTTAGAAGATATGGTATGCCCCCCATAAAGAATTTTTGTTTATCTGGGCCAAGGCTTTTACCAAAATAACCTCTCAGTGCGATTGTATAGTCTTTTCCTAAACGCCAATATTTTCTAAGGTCTGTCTTGATCGTTTGAAATTTTATCTCATTTGATCCATACCCAGGATTGACGGTCAATGTCGAATTTTGTCTAAATCCATCAACGGGACCTGTAAATCCAAATACCGCATTATCATAGATATAACTGACCCTTGGCAAAACAGTCGAATAGGTTGAGGAATAGGTTTCATTGTATTCTATCTGGTTAAAATCATTATAGTCCTGCTCTAATATAGAATAGTTAATATTGTGCCATGAGAGACCATAGTCAAACCTCTGGTATCGACTAAATGGTTGAGAGACAATACCCTGCACTCCATAATGCCTCAAGCGCGCCAAACTCCAATAATCTGCTTGAAAGAAGTTTGCATTTTGAAAAGCAATGAAATAATAGTCTGTCTTATTCTTGAGATATCCATATTGAAAGAAATAATCACTATTTTCAAGAGTGAGTACCATTTCAGTGCCAAATGCAATTTGATGGTCACCTAAAATATCGCTAAAGGCAAAATATGTCATTCCACTGGTCCCAAAAACATTGCTTATCTGTAAGTTGCCACTTACAAGGTCCAATGTAAATCTTGTTTTATATGCCTTTGGGACATATTGTCCATCTACTTTTGCTGAGTCTATTGAAACAAGTTCCTCAGACACACTATTGTCTTTAACAGTTGAATTGAAATGCTGATAGCCTCTTGCAAATATATGGTCTGAGTATTGGTTCGATTCATCTATTCCACCTCTCATATTTGATTTATGCTTTCTAAGATCTGCTATTTCTGTTTTCTGAGTCTCATCATTCAGAATGAACTGAGTCGGATTGATCGTTTGTTTTTTCAACTGCAATGGGTTTGTCATACTATATAGATCCCAACCAATACCGGAGTAACCAGCAAAGATGAGTAATTTATCATCCTTACTTAGGGTTGGCTGCTGCAGACCGGTCAGAACATTTGTGACAGCATAGGGTTCAACCTTTTTCTGCTCACCTGTCTCAGGGTCAAATTCACCTTGAAGAGGATGAATAAAAAGATTCCAAACACCATTGTGGTCCGAAGTGTAGAAAAGGCTCTCGCTTGAATGTGACCACACTGGGTGTGATTCATTATGATCGGTGTTTGTAATCCTATCTATTATTTTTGTTTCAATATTTACTGAGTATATGTCTGTCTGGCCATAGTCATGGTCATACATGAGTCCATCATAATCTCCAGATATTTGATCACCACGATCAGAGGTGAATGCTATTTGAGTCCCATCACCATTCCAAGAGGGGAAAGCATCGGAAAAAATATCATCTGTGATCTTTCTCGACGATCGGCTACTTAGGTCAAATATATATATGTCACTCGAGCTACCTGATTGGCCAACATATGCGATCTCGTTACCCTTTGGACTCCAAGAGGCTGAGAAGACACCTTCAATATCTAATTCATATTTTTCACTTTTACGACTTTCAACATCGATGACATGTAGCACATCACCCTTCCCGGCCTTTGCAGCTAGGACAATTTTCTTACTGTCAGGTGACCAAGATAGACCTGGTTGGAGCCATTTTAATTCTTCAAAATCTACACCTCTATTACCTTTCACCAGCTTTTTGATCTTTTTACCGGTCATGGCATCCAATATATTAATATCAAAATATCCATTCTGATCTGACAGGACCGCAACCATACTTCCATCTGGTGACAGAGAGGGGCTTACATTATAAAAATTATTTTGCTTCTTGTGGTCCGTCAGTTTTTCCGACATATCCTCTAGGGCATCACGGTCTTTCACATCAGGCCAGTATTCTTTTTTCAAATACTTATGCCACTTCTGAGTCAGATCTTTATAATTCATACCAAGGGCACTTTCATATCCCTTCTCTGCATTCTGTTTTCTTTTCATTGATCTAAATATTTCACCAATTTTCTCTCTTCCATACTTACCAGCAATGAAACGCCAAAGTGATTGCCCGCCCTTGTAGGCCATAAAATAATTCAATTCTTTCACAGATGGCATACGCTCGTGAATCGCAATATCCCTGATCACCATGTCTGCCTTGGTGTCCCAGTTAGAACTTAGATATTCAGCTAGGCCCTCATTGGACCAAATGGGGACCCTTATCTTGGTCCTGCTCGAAACAACATTCTGCATTCTGCCACCATAGACCATATCATTTATTAGCGCATGGACTAATTCGTGATGAATCACATGACGAAACTGCTCATAGTTGCCCTCAAAAGGGAATACAACCCTATTTTTAAATAACTCTGTTACCCCTCCTATCCCTTCACGCATGTAATTCCCTACCACATTGGTCTGCTGAAATTCATTATGTGAATTATATACCATTATCGAAACCCTGCGCTTTAGATCCCATCTAAGGTGGATGGATATTTGTTCATAGGACTCCTCCGCTACTTCTGCAGTGAATTCAGCCAGATCCTGGCGGTCACCATAATAGTAGATATCAAAATGGGGAGATTGGATGAAATTCCAATCAAAGTCCCTGTATTGGACCTTGTTCTGACCAAAGGACTGCCCATTGAGACATGATAATAATAATAATATGGTATAGATAAATTTCATTTGCTATTTAAAATACGTCCCCACTTGTCTGTGGTTCCCTAATTCTAGGTCATTTTGATAAAAAAAGTCAACTATTCACGTTCAAAACCAAATAAACCTGAAATTACATATTGGTTAATTGATTTAAGTATTAAATATCTCTTCTATCTTAGAGGCGACGATGGAACCAACAATACCGTGGCCTTTTTCATCTAAATGTAGACCATCAATGACTGAATATTCTACTACTGGGTAAAGGTCAGTATAATAACAACCTCTATCCTTTGCTATCTTCTTGTAGTGGTCATGGAATTGTAATGATTTTTTCATCCCCCCCTTGAAGATAAGTTCATTATTTTGGTCGATATAGCCCTCATGTGCAAGAGGAGGTGGACTTAATAAAAGAACTTTGGGTGGACCTTGCATGTCAGGTCCAAAAGAGGTCCCCTCAATAAGGTTCACTACCTCTATCATGCCTTTAGAGATCTCTGTCATACTTCGATCAAAGATCGTCTTAAGATCATTGATCCCCAACTGGACTATTACAATATCCAGAGGGGAATGAGAATATAGACATGGAACAATATATGATGTCGCACTCCTTCCAGATAGGTCAGGATATTCCACATTGGTCGTTCTTCCGTTTAGCCCTTCCTCTATCACATAATATCCCTCACCTAATTTTGTCCTCATCACACCTGGCCATCGCTTTGTTATAGGATAGCGCTCCATATAAAAGGTCTTTGGGTCAAATACCCCAGGTACAAATCCCCAGGTATTGGAGTCACCAAAACAAAGTATGTTCTTAACGCTCATATCAATAATTTAAGATAAATCGTAACCAATTAAGATAATTTGACAAATGGTTTTAAAAAAATTTTATTATATGTACAATACAAAGGTAAGTTTCGCCCTTTATGAATACACCCGTCTATTTTATTTCAGATATTCACTTGAAGTTGTCTCTAGACAAAGACGAGAAAGAGCGTAGAAGTAAGCTCTATCGTTTGTTTGACAAGATATTAGACACAGGAGGCACATGCATCTTTGTGGGAGACCTCTTTGATTTCTATTTTGAATATCCAAACATAATCCCCAGTTCATATTTTGATTTTTTTGATAAGGCAAAAATGCTAAGGGAAAAGGGAATATCGCTCTATTTTTTTGCCGGTAACCATGACTACTGGGTGGGTGATCATATAAAAAATCATGTGATGGACAAAGTTTATCTCAATGATGATCAGATAGAGGTAAATGGAAAGAAATTTTATCTTACCCATGGGGATGGATTATTGAGCTGGGACCATGGATATAGATTATTGAAAAGAGTGATCAGATCAAAAACTTTCATCTGGCTATTCCGCTGGTTACATCCTACAATCGGGTATAGGATAGCTCGAATAATCTCAAGAAGTGGCGAGTACAATAATCATAAGGAAGATTTTAATGAAGACGTACGAATTGAACTGCAACAAATCGCAAAAAAACATTTTGAAAATGGATTTGATTATATGATCACTGGTCATTATCATTTGGGAGAGATGTTTTTGATCAACGAAGGTAAATTGGCAGTCTTAGGAGATTGGTTCCATAGACCCTCTTATGCAATATTTGATGGAGAGGATCTTGAATTGAGGCTTTGGGAAAATGATGTATAAAAAGACCACCATTCTTTTGGTGGCAATTTTATTGTTACAAGGTTGCTCAACCATAAAAGGATTATTTGGAAAAAAATCAATAGGGGACCCCAGTGATCCAGATTTTTTAAATAGAGTACAAGAATTAAAAAGTGCCTACCGTGGTGGTAATATTCGTGCATTGGATGAATTGATCGAGGTCTATCAAGATCCTGACCTCCATGCAAAACTACGTGTTGCAGCAGGAAAGACCCTGGCGCAGACACAGCACCCGAGGGCACTACATGCAATATCTGAGATGGTTGCGACAACGACCGCTGTGGATTACACGCTTTTGAATGAATCGATCAGCATGCTCGGGATGTTCAGTGAAAACCCTAAGGCCGCTGATGCATTGGTCAGATCGATGCGCACAATGGAAAAAAGAACAAACGAGGTTCACATTGCCCTTGTAAAAAGTTTGAATCGAGTCAGGACCAAGGACCAGATCCTTGTTCTGTTGGATCTCTATGAGGTCGCGAAAAGCAATATGTCAAGAACGGAGCGTCTTTTGACAGAAACACTTGGTGCTATTGGAAGTGATCAGGTGGTACCAGTATTGACCTCCGTTGCCAGAGACCCAAAAATAAACATAGGGATTCGTAATAAGGCCGTAGAGATCCTAGGAAAAAAGAATCCAAATGATGTTGCCATCGCCTTCGCAGAATTATTAGGAGACCCCAATACGAATTTGGAGGTAAGGGAGTTTGCCTTGAACACCATGAAGGGCGTCAAGGAAGAGAATCTAGTACTGGCCCTTTTAAATACCTACAATATGGGCAAAACACAATATTATAGTCTACTGAATACAATGTTGGCGGCACTTGGAGAATTTGATGACCCTGAGGTGAAAAAGGCTGTCATTGAGATCGCCCATAGCGATGATTATCCCGTTGACATTAGAAAGAAGGCAATTGACAATCTCGCTGCTTTTAATGATCCCTCCGTGGTAGACGGCCTATTGCCCATGCTAGAGAATAAAAAAAACTATATCTATTATGATAATATCATCAACATGGTATATGCATTGGGTGAGGAAAAGAAGAATGCTGAATCCGTTCGACGCATGGCCTTCAAGGCACATTTCTCAAAGAGGGAGCATGATTAGGCTATTACCCTACATCATGCTACTTGGTCTTGTATTTGCTGTCGATAAGGAAGGAAAGGCCAAAACAAAATTCACTGTGACTGGCACTGTAATAGGCAAAGATGGAGAAGGAGTAAAAAAGGTCAAGCTAACAGTATATGATGAGATTGGTAAAAAAATAAATTCAGGAAAGACCAATAAGGATGGGGAATTTAAATTCAAGAAGATGAAGGCCGGGACCTATAGAATCATTGGAGAACATAAAAAGGAGGGGGAAGTTGAGATCGACTTTTCCTTGAGCAGAAAAGACATTGACCTTAAACTTGAATTTGAGCCTGAAGAGATCACTCCAGTACCACAGGCAGTTGACCAGACTCCAACGGAGTCAAACCTTACCCTCTTACCTCAGCAAAGAAAGACGGTAGATGACCAAAAATTGAAATTTGATGACCTATTCTTTGAATACGAATCTAATCTAAAGGCCTTGGAGACAGAGGTTGATTCTCTAAAGAGTGTTGTAAAAAGTTATCAGAAAGGTCAGACGATGCCCAATGTCAGTCGAGAAATTTTAGATCTTATCAAGATCCCAGAGAGTCAACATCGTGTGGAACTACAAAATGGAACAGTTGTATCTGGAGAGCTCTTGCAAGAATCAGATTCTACGGTAACCCTAAGAACGCAGATTGGAACACTGGTGCTAAAAAAGGAGATGGTCGTTCGAATGAATGAAATGGAAAGGCCCGGACCAAAGGTTGTCTTTCTGGGTGACCCATTCATCGATTATTATCCCGATAGGCAGATCTTCTCAGGTAGAATACAGAATATTGGTCAGGTACGAGCTGATTTTGTTAGAGTGGTCGGTAATCTATTTGATCAGACAACTCAGAATACTGGCATGGACTCAGTTTTTGTAAAAGGAAGTCGAATTGCCTATGATTCAAATGTAGTGGCTGACACTGCTCTCGAACCAGGACAGGCAGCATCATATACGTTGACAGTACATATAGAAAAAGGCCAAAAACCTCAATACCATACAATGGACATTCACTGGAACGAAACAAAATGAATAGATCAATATTAAACCTCATATTTATATCAATTATCCTTGGACATGGCGGGAATAATGGTCGGGCAATAGAATTTCCTGACCTGCCTGGATTTAAGACACTGGTGTGTGATCTCCACATGCACACTGTCTTCTCAGATGGAAGTGTATGGCCAAACATACGGGTCATGGAAGCAAATAAGGATGGACTTGATGTTATAGCCACAACTGAACATTTAGAATATCTATCATGGGTCAGTGACATACCACATCCTGATAGAAATCGATCTTATGAACTTGCAAAGGGTTTTGCAGGGAAGTCTGGCCTATTGGTCATTAATGGTTCTGAGATAACTCGAGACATGCCTCCTGGCCATGCCAATGCCATATTTATCAAGGATGCGAATAAGTTGATAAATGATGACCCCATTGAATCATATCTGGAAGCTCGTAAACAAGATGCATTCATTTTTTGGAATCATCCTTATTGGGCAAGCCAGTCTCCTGATGCCAGTGTCCCCCTTGATCAACTTCACATAGAAATGATCAACAATGGTCTTCTAGAAGGAATCGAGATCGTAAATGATACAACCTACTCAAATGAGGCTTTCCAACTTGCCTTGGACTATGATCTAACCATTCTTGGGACATCTGACATACATGACATCATTGATTGGCAATATAGAATTCCTTCAGGAGGCCACCGCCCGGTGACCCTTGTCTTTGCCAGAGAAAAAAATGAAGATGCATTGAAAAAAGCATTAAAAAATGGTCAGACCGTGGTCTGGTTCAATAAAAAGCTCATTGGAAAATCAGACTTCCTGCTCCCATTGATGAATAGTAGTCTAAAAGTTAAATCCGCTGGTTACATAAACAATACCACCATTGTCCATGTGGTCATCTCAAATAATTCTGATGCGCCATATACACTTAGAAACCAGAGTGACTATGATTTCTATAATGCGACCAATCTGATCACTGTACCCCCACACGGCAGTACCATCATCGATGTTAGGACCATAACTAAAAAAAGAAAATTTGAGTTAGAGTTTGAAGTCCTCAATGCATTGGTCAAGCCTGATACACATCCAATTTTCAGGCTTGTCGTAAGACCAAAACAATAGCCAAGTTTTCTGTTTTTGAGAAAGATCTTATTATTATAAACCGATCATACTGAGGCATGATTTGATTCGTTCGTTGACATTCTATGTACTACTCAGTTGTGTTCTTTTCTCTAAAAACGCTCATCCGATCATATTGGTCCACGGATTTCTTGGATGGGGCAAGGAAGAGGTTGGCGACCTGAACTATTGGGGCGGGGAAAATGACATAGAACAATTCTTGCTCAATAAGGGCTACACCGTCTACTCTGTTTCCTTGGGCCCTGTGTCATCAACCTATGACTGTGCCATTGAAACCTTTTACCAGATCAAGGGCGGCCAGGTTGATTATGGTCATGATCATTCAAAAAAATATAATATAGTACAGAGGCCGAAGGGCAAGGTCTATAAAGGTCTATATCCTCAATGGGATGATGAAAACCCTGTCCATCTAATAGGTTACAGTTTTGGTGGATTGACCAATCGAATGTTGCTATACCTATTAAACTCTACCCTCACCAATGAAGATACGGATGAATTGGATGATAGTGAACTTCTTGGAACATCCATGAAAAATTGGATAAGATCGATCACTACAATGTCCACACCGCATAATGGATCCACGCTATCAGATATTGTAATTGGTGCAGTGCCATTCACAGATAATCTTCTGCCGATCGCCAATCTGATCAGTACTGATTATTACGATTTTGATCTAGATCACTGGAACCTTTCAAAGAGTGAGGATGAATCAATCCGCCAATACATCACTAGACTGATAAAACACCCCGCATGGAATACAAAGAATAGCATAGCATGGGATTCAAGTATAAAGGGAGCAAGGGAGCTAAATGACATACTTACAATTAACCCTGATGTATACTATTTTTCATCCAGTACAGTAGCAAGTATTTTAGATACAGCAACAGGTCGACACAAACCCGCAGAATATATTAGTATGATGAGCTATCCCTGGTCGTGGCTCATTGGCAGGTCCATTGTTGACATGGGCAATGGACAAAAGACCAATGAAGATTGGTTTAAAAATGATGGAACTGTTAATACTATTTCAATGAAAAGACCCTTTACCGGTAAAAATGGACCTGAACCAATGAGATTATTATCTAGTTCCAGTCAGATAGAGCCTGGAGTCTGGTGTCACATAGGCGAATTCCCTTTTGACCATAAAGCCTTTGTCGGTCACTTTTTGGATGATCCCAATAAGATAAATGACATAATGAGAATATTTGAAGAACACGCCAGTAGGCTATACTCACTACCATAATTAACTCCTATTATACTATTTTTCATCCTATCTTTTGCTTATGAGTGATAATAGTAATTTTACATTAGATCAGTTAAAGACCATCCCAAACATGCTAAGTGTGAGTCGACTTATATTGATTCCGGCAATGGCAATCCCATGCTTCTTCTTAAACGATGAGGCTCAAGCACGTTCTATTTTCCTTGTGATGTTCATTCTTATAGGGGTCACTGATAAACTTGACGGGACAATTGCAAGATATTTGAACCAGACCAGTCATCTAGGAGCAAAATTAGATACTATGGCTGATATGGTCTTCTACCCACTTATTACTGTTTGGCTCTATCGCTTTGCGCCTGAGGTTGTGAATGGCTGGTGGAACTTGGTCTATCTTCTAATTGGATTATTTTTTACAAAAATGGTCCTTGGTAAGATAAAATTTGGCGAGATACCAGTTTTTCATACCATTGGTGGTAAGACCTTTGCCGCCTCTCTTTTCTTTTTTATGATCATTGCCATATTATATCCTCAGACTGCTGGTAGGATATTTCCGATCCTCTGCGTGATCGGATATCTGAATCAGCTTGAGGAAATGTATATATTCATGACAAGAAAAAAGGTGGATGAGAATATTAGATCGGTCTTTGACTAATTCTGATCTTTTAATTTAATTTTAACTTTTCTGGAACAAATTAGTCTAATAAAACGTAGTCATTGCACTATTCCATACCGAGGAACCTTAAAATGAAAAAAAATTTTCAGCGCTTACTTTGGTGGTTGATCATATTGATCAACTCGCAGTATCTCTCTGCACATAAGGACCATAAAGATCGACCTGCAATGCCGGCCATAGGAATTGTTCAAGGATCTATAATTGATTCAACTTCATTAAAGCCCATTGAGTATGCCTCCATATCTCTGGTCGAACTAGAGCACAATGAACTTGTAACCGGTGGGCTGAGTGATAAAGATGGCAGAGTTAACATAACAGAGATTCCTCTAGGAAAATATGTGGCCGTGATCGAGTTCATTGGATATAAAAAGAAGGAGATAGGCCCATTAAATATCTATCCTGGAGAAGGTGGAGGTATCCGCCAAGACATTGGGAAGGTGACACTGAGCGTATCAGCTGTAAACATGGAAGCAGTTCAGGTCGTAGGTGATGAGAGCACATTCATCCAAACTATTGACAAAAAAATATTCAATGTTGGAAGAGATTTGTCATCATCTGGTGGCACTGGTGCGGATGTCCTGAGAAAGGTTCCATCTGTAGATGTTGACATTGATGGTGTGGTTTCAATAGCAGGGGACGCAAATGTGACCATTCTCGTTGATGGGAAAAGAAGCGGGAGAACAGGAAGTGGCAGACGTGGTGAGATCGAGAACATAGCTGCTTCCATGATCGAAAAGGTCGAGGTCATCACAAATCCATCTGCTAAATATGATCCAGATGGAGTTGGAGGGATTATCAATATTGTGATGAAACGTGGCGCACTTGACGGATTCAATGGTAATGTTTCAGCGATGCAAGGACAATACAACCAACAAAACATAAATGGTAATATAAATTATAGAACGGATAAGTTAAATCTATTTACTAGTATGAATTACCGTACAGGGGATAGAGTTGGCGATGGGCTAAGGGAATTTGAATATGATTATCTCAATAACAATAGAACAACTGACTATCTTGAGCAGGAGACTCACAGAACAAGTACACCGAATAATCTAGGCTTTAGAATTGGAGGGGATTATTATCCCTCAACCAACAAAACAGTTGGATATACATTGGACATATCAGAGCATAAAGAATTAGAACAAAATGAAATTGACTATGTTAAAAATACCCTCAACCCAGACATGGATGATGTAGTAATGCGGGTGGAAGAAAATGATGATGGATATCATATTGACCATGTTCTTTCATATGAAAACAAGTTTGATTCCAAAGAACAATTGCTAAAAAGTTATGCAAGTTTTTCTCATGAGATAGATGACGTCTTTGAAAATGGCGTAATGGAATATCAGAATGGCCCGGATAGAGCCAGTAGCGATACCAAAGCATTAGAGGATAATACTAACATAACAATAGCCATGGACTATGAAAATGAATATGGTGATAAGTTGGGGATTGAAACGGGCATGAAGGTCTCACTAAGAAATTTTGGGAAAGATCTAGAGTATCTGAGCAAAGATTATAAAAACGACTATGAAGAAGATATCTACGCTGCCTATCTTGTTACTAAATATGATTTGACCGACCGGTTCGGCCTAAAACTTGGAGCGAGGTTTGAACAGGTTGAGACAACGGCAACCCTGTGTTGTACTACTTCGCATGATTCAACAAACATAATTACAAAGATATTCGACCAAGCAATATCTCGGTCACCTTTTATGAATCCCTACACCAAGATTTACCCCAGTGTATTCTTGTTATATAAGTTAACTGAAAGGCAGAGCATGCAATTTGGTTACTCCAAGAAAGTAAACAGACCAAATAGACGGACACTAAGTCCATTCCCCAATAATACCCAAGACATTAGCAGGCTTAGAAATGGGAATCCTTATCTTAAGCCAGAATATAGTGATGTCATGGAGTTATCATTTTCTAGCAACTCAAGAAAATTGAATTTGAATATGTCAACATCCTATAAGAATACCAACGATGTGATCATGTGGTGGGACAGAGATACTCTCTCATTTGATACGACCACATATGAAGTTTTGACCTCTGGGAATGCTGAAAACTCAGAGAGCATGAACTTTAGCGGGAATATCATGTATCGCCCCATGCCTCTGGCAAGTCTCATGATCTGGGGATATGGTTGGAACTCTACGATCTCTGATTCTGATAAAGGGGAAGCTGACTTTAATGGAAACTCAAGAGGTATGGGATTTGGTGGGCGACTTACATTGAACATCCCGACCATTGCTAGGATTGAATTATCTGGAAATGGTAGAGGAAAAATGAAGATAACAACGGGGACCATACCAAGTAATTATCGTGTTAATCTTGGAATCCAGAAATCATTTCTTAATAATCGTTTGTCAGTTACATTCAAAGTAAATGACCTTTTTGACACCGGAAAATTCATCATAGATACATCATACGATATCACAGATATAAATGGTGATACCTATACACAAAATATGTATGCAGAACGCCAGAGACAAAAACGAAATACTTCCATAGTATTAAACTATAATTTTGGTAAGCAACAAAAAAAGAAATGGAGTAGGGGAAGCTTTTCTGGCCGTTCAGGTGGAATGGGAGGCGGTGGAATGGATATGGATTATTGATCCTAAGGACGTCGAATACTTTCGATCATATCCCTTACCTCTGATGGTACATCAGCATATCTTTTAGAAACAAAGTACGCAACAATAAAGTTCACCACTGCCCCGATCGCTCCAAATGCGTTGGGCTCAATACCAAAGAACCAGTTAGGCTCCATCCCACCTAAGAAGGATGTTGATTGTATGAACATTATGCCTTTATGCTGGAAGACATATAATAGGGTTATCCCTATGCCTGCCAACATTCCCGCGATTGCACCTTCCTTGTTCATCTTATTTGAGAAGATGCCCATCATCAATGCAGGAAAGATCGATGATGCAGCCAGGCCAAAGGCCAGCGCAACGGTTCCGGCAGCAAAGTCTGGTGGATTGAATCCAAAATAACCTGCTACTGCAATGGACACTGCCATGGCAACTCGACTTGCCATCAGTTCTTCCTTTTCTGATATGTCAGGCCTGAAAACACCTTTTAATAGATCACGAGAGATGGACGATGATATAGCAAGTAATAGACCTGCAGCAGTGGAGAGTGCAGCAGCAAGTCCCCCTGCAGCAACCAAGGCTATTACCCAGTTAGGAAGACCAGCGATCTCAGGGTTCGCCAGAACCATGATATCCCTATCTACTTTTACCATCTCATTGTCGTCACTTCCTGTATACTGAATCAGACCATCGTTATTCTTATCCTCGAATTTCAACAATCCTGTCTTTTCCCAATTACTGAACCATGAGGGCCTATCAACATATGCCAGATTGTTCTCCTGCTCTGGTCTATCTATGGTAGCCATAAGATTTAATCTCGCCATTGCTGCAACTGCGGGTGCAGTGGTATATAAAATGGCTATGAATACAAGGGCCCATCCGGCAGATGATCTTGCTGCCTTGACAGATGGGACAGTGAAAAAACGCATTATGACATGTGGTAGCCCAGCTGTACCTATCATCAATGAGAGTGTATAAAAGAACATGTTCAATAAACTCAAACGCTTATTAGTGGTATATTCCTTAAACCCAAGTTCTGTCATGATCTGGTCCAATTTATCCAGAAGGAACGTTCCATCCTCCATTGTCCCACCAAGCCCAATTTGAGGTATTGGATTTCCTGTGAGCATGAACGAAATAAAAATTGCGGGTATGGTATATGCAATGATCATTATCACATACTGAGCGATCTGTGTGTAGGTGATTCCCTTCATCCCGCCCATTACAGCATAGATAAAAACGATCACCATCCCGATCATGAGTCCTTGATCATAATCAACCTCTAAAAATCTAGAGAATGCAACACCAATTCCCTTCATCTGCCCAATGACATATGTGACGGAGGCAATAATAAGACAGGCAACGGCAACGACCCTTGCGGTCTTTGAATAATAACGATCACTGATAAAACCTGGTACGGTAAATGATCCATGCTTCCTTAGGTATGGAGCTAGAAGCAAGGCTAACAACACATACCCTCCTGTCCACCCCATGAGAAAGACAGAACCACCATATCCAAAGAAAGCGATCAAACCCGCCATCGAGATAAATGAGGCTGCAGACATCCAGTCAGCAGCAGTCGCCATACCATTCGCAACTGGGTGTATATCGCCTCCTGCTACGTAGAACTCGTCTGTACTGCTCGCCCTTGCCCAGAATGCTATTCCTATGTAAATAGCAAACGTCAATCCAACGATCAAGAAAGTAAGTGTTTGAAGTTCCATGGTCTGATTAATTGGTTCTACGAATCATTCCTGCCGTATTCCTCATCGATCTCACCCATCTTAAATGCATAATAAAATATAAGGATCACAAAAACATATATAGAGCCTTGTTGTGCGAACCAAAATCCTAGCTTGTATCCACCAAGCCTTATGGTATTCAACTGGTCAACCAAAATAATGCTAAAGCCATAGGATGAGATGAACCAGATAGTAAGACATTTTATTATAAGGGAGATATTCTCTTCCCAATAGTTTTTATGCTTATTCATTATGCTCAATTATAATCAATTTATTTTTAAGGAATGCTTTAGATATTGACTCATGATAGAAAGAACAACCGCTGCGATCACATCAGCAAGGGGCTGAACATTTGGCAATCCAAAATTCCATAGGATGACACCAGATAGCCAAATCAAATAAACCTTCATATCGCAGTAATATTACAAATAATACCGAATCAAGAGACAAATTTTCTGATAGTATCCAGACTAGGCCTCTGGCATATCTCCGTTAGAATATTCAGTGTTAGCATTCAAAATGTCATTAAAAATATTATTGATGAATATAAGTCGCTCAGTTTCATCATTGATATTGATGAGCTCCTTTTTCAGAGCTAGAGGCAATTGGAGACCTTGCAAAAATTCAAATGATATCTTTTTGTTCATATGAATATTTAGATCTTTATCAACACCAAATTTCAATAAGACCTTCAAATAAGAATCTTGAAAGTCTTGAAAATGTGAACCTTCTAAACCTGCTTCAATAGGGATATATTCAATTTCCCCAACAACTGTGTCACCATCCAATTTTGTGCTGACCACATTAAAGAGTTCTTGACCCTTGACCAAAATATCATATTCACCATTCTTATATTCTCTGAAAACTTCAGTGACATTGACCCTCACTCCCTTAGAAAAAACATCATCACCTTGGCTTAGTATGATCCCAAATGGATTGTCACTATCAATAGCATTCTTTATCATCTTCTTATATCTTGGCTCAAAGATATGAAGTGGCAAATACTCGTACGGCAATAAAATCAGATCGAGTGGAAAAAGTGGGAGTTCTAGCATTTTAGATTTGATCAATTTGTATGGCCGTGTCTTTTAATATCAATATTTTTTCGTATGCCTTTGTACAAGATTAAATATTTATTCTTTTCAATCCAAACTTGGATATAATGAAATCAGTAATATATGGATTGATATAAGATTCAATTTGAATCACAACCTTAACGTATAAATAAATAATAAATGAAACTTGGTAAACAGATTAAAGTAGCACCTGTATTATTGATTAATGGGGCAACAATATTTTACATCATATATGGTCTCTCTTATCAAATAGATATCCAATGACAAAGCTATTAAAGAATCGCACATTTTTATTATTCTTTTCAGGCAACATCATGTCTCTGGTCGGATTTGGTTTCAATCTTATTGCGATCAGTTGGATGGTCCTTGAAAAAACAGGGTCTGAATATGCACTGGGTAAGATCATGGCCACTGCTACCGCGCCAGGTCTGGCGCTGGCTCTATTTGCTGGAGTGGTGATCGATAGGGTAAATAGAAAATGGCTATTGGTCTATCTTGATCTTTTTCGAATGGTAGTTGTGATCTCATTTTTGATCATACTGTATCGCTATGATTTCCAATTATGGATATTGTATCCTGTGGTCATTTTCATGGGACTAGGTAACTCACTGTTCTGGCCAACAGCACAAGCCTTTGTCCAAGAGATCGTGACGAAAGAAGAATATTTTGATGCAAATAAATTGCTGTCGGCCAGCTACCAGGTAGGCTCAATATTGGGCGCAGGTTTAGGAGGTTTCATTGTCCATATATTTGACCCATTGGTCGCCCTATGGATCAATGTAGCTACATACTTGGTCTCAGGCATATTAATTGGACTAGCTCCATTTTCCCATAAAGATAAGAAGGTTGATAATGAAAATATGTTCAAATCCATGGGGAAAGGTTTCTCTTTCCTTCAAAGAAAGTTGAATATTTTGACACTGGGTCTTACTACCATATTATCTGATGTTGCCATATGGGGCGCACTATCTGTCTTGACAATTACAATATCAAAGGATATTTTTTTTAAAGGAACATGGGGATATGGTCTGCTAGATGGTCTATATGGATTGGGAGCACTTTTTTCTACCATTTTGGTTGGCTATTTTTCTCAAAAAATGGGAAAGGGACGATACTTGATCCTTTGTTATCTCATAGCAGGATCAATGTGTCTGATTGCCCCGATGATGCCAACCATTTACTTGGCCGCCATTGCATTTTCATTTATGGGACTCTACAATAACTCTGCTCGAATTATAATCAGAACAATTTTCATGGAAAATATCCCAAACAATATCATGGGCAGAGTACAGACCATCTTTGGTGTCTATACTCGTACAATGGTAATTCTAAGTGCCCTTATTACAGGTTGGCTCATAGAAAATCTTACAATAAAGAGCGCGGTCATCTTTACCTCTGCACACTACCTCTGTGCGCTCCTAGGGACTGTATCTGTCATCAATCTGTGGAAAGGGAAGAATAACCTCTTGGCAAAAACAAACCATGCCTGAATTACCTGAAGTGCAGACCGTTGTAAATCACATTCGACCAATGATCATTGGAAAACGGTTAACCACCATAAGACCGATATGGGAAAAAACATTACACAATTTCAATGTTGAAGATATTGATAGGATCAAACCAAATAATCAAATAATTGATGTCTATCGCAGAGCAAAATTTATCATTATAAAACTAATGGATCACATTATTGCCATACACCTCAGAATGACGGGTAAGCTTTATGTTTCAGAAAAGAAAATTGATCCAAAATATGCAACAGCGGTCCTAGAGTTTGAGGATAAGGGATCTCTCATCTTTGAAGATGTCAGAAAATTTGGCAGAATCTATTTATATGATGATATGAAGATAATTGATTCAAGGCATGGGCCAGAACCTCTTGATAAGAATTTTACGGTCGAATTATTCAAAAATATGATAAAAAGAAGAAATAGAAATATCAAGGCCCTATTACTTGACCAATCATTCCTGTCTGGTCTTGGTAATATATATGTTGATGAGAGTCTTTGGAAAAGCGGTATCCATCCAAATTCAAACTCAAGTTCAATACCACAAAAAAAGGTTAGCATGCTTCATAGAAACATTCAATCCATCCTTAATGATGCTATAGTAAAAAAGGGGACAACGATCATTGATTTCTCGGTCAATGGCAGATCCGGAGAATATGCAAATGATCTAAACGTCTATGGTAGAAATGAAAGATCATGTTTTAAATGTGATCTTAAGGTAATAAAGTTAAAGGTTGCAGGAAGAGGAACATATGTATGTACCAAGTGCCAGAAGAGATATAAATAGGAGATGAAAAAGAATAAATGTTAGACCCATTAAATATCCTAAAAAATGAATGGGAGAATATTAGAGAGGGAATAAGAACAGCACACCATGATTTTCACTCATTCGTGCTATCAACTATTCGAAATAATGGTCCTGAATCAAGAACTATGATCTTACGTTTCTTCAATGAAGATGATCCCTCTATTTGGTTTCATACTGATAAAAGAAGTGAAAAACTATTGGATATCAAGGACAATAAGGATATTTGTACACTATTCTATGATCGTTCAAGACGCATTCAGCTAAGGATGCACGGTATAGGCAGCATTGAAGAAGATGGTAGAACGACCAAAGCGGTTTGGGGGTCTATGAGACCTGAAAGCAAACTCTGTTATATGGGGCCGTATGCTCCATCAGAGGTCATCGCTGAATATAAACCCAATATTATAAATAAATCTGCGCAAGAAATTGATGAGAGTGACGATCTGCTTGGATATTCTAGGTTTTGTAGAGTGAAAATAACTATAAATAGACTAGACTGGTTGCACCTTGATCACAAAGGTCACAAAAGAATACAATTTGATTTTGATGAAAAAATAAAGGTAAAGTGGCTAGCATCATAGGGTCAGCGATGATGAGATCTTTTTCTTTTATGGATTCTCAGATCAAGATGAATGGCCTGCAAGATACACCATAATTGCATTTTGAGCATGCATTCTATTCTCAGCCTGGTCAAAAACAATCGAATTTTTTGACTCCATTACCTCATCAGTGACCTCTCTTCCTCTTTCTGCCGGAAGGCAGTGCATAAAAAGGGTCTCCTTCCCCGTGCTATTTAATAGAGCCCCATTTACCTGGAATGGTTCAAAAATTCTTTCTCTCTCCTCGGCTTCTTCTTTTTGCCCCATAGACGCCCATACATCCGTATAGATAACATCAGCATCTTTGACTGCTGAAAAAGGCTCATGGGATAATTCATAGGATGACAAACCACCATCTTCAACCATTTGGACCGTTTCCATATCCGGTTCATATCCCTTTGGGCCAGAACAAACAAAATGCATTGGAAATTTTGTTGCCAATTGTAACCATGAATGGACAATGTTATTTCCATCACCTAGATAGGCGATCTTTAGATCTTCTAGATTCCCTCGATGTTCCCAAACAGTCAATATGTCAGCTATGATCTGACAAGGATGATTGTAATCTGTGAGCCCATTGATGACAGGGATATCCGCGTATTGCGCTAATTCAATAATATGTTGATGATCAAATAGTCTTGCCATGATAACATCATTATATCGACTAAATAATCTAGATATATCTTTTATCGCCTCTCGCTTGCCTATTCCAATATCATTAGGTCCTAAAAAAAGAGCATGTCCTCCCATCCATTCAAACCCTGTCTCAAAAGACACTCGAGTACGTGCGGAAGGCTTGGCAAATATCATTGCAAGAGACCTATCTTGAAATGGCTTATAGTTGTCTTTACCATGAAATTTTGTTTTTAATTCTTTAGCTAGATGAAGAATCTCCCAAATATCATCTGCATCGTAATCTGAAATATGTAAAAAATGTTTAGGCATTTTTCCCCTTTATAGTATGTAGCGACTTAGATCGGGATCCTCTAAGATACCGTCCAATGACTCCTTGACTATCTTGGCAGTGATCTTGATCTTTTTATCTCCTCTTTTTGGTTGTTCAAATAACGGTTTTTCAAGTAAGGTAGTCATTATGGTGTGTAAGCGACGAGCCCCTATGTTCTCCATATTTGAATTTACTTCAGATGCAATCTTGGCAACTGCGCGAATCGCAGCATTATTGAATTCCAATTCTACATTTTCTGCACTGAGAAGGGCCGTATACTGTTTGATCAATGCAGATCGAGGATGGGTAAGGATCTTGACAAAATCATCCGTACTTAATTTATCAAGTTCAACCCTTATCGGGAATCGCCCCTGTAGCTCAGGAATCATATCAGACGGAGCACTGACATGAAATGCACCAGCGGCTATAAATAGTATGTGATCGGTTGCAATAACACCATACTTTGTATTTACATTGCTACCCTCTACAATTGGAAGAAGGTCTCTCTGGACACCTTCACGGCTTACATCTGGTCCAGCTCCTCCATTATTCCCCACGACCTTATCGATCTCATCTAAAAATACAATCCCATTATTCTCTGTGCGTTCCTTAGCTGAACGAATTACCTCATCTTGATCAATTAATTTCAACGCCTCATTATCGGTAAGCACCTCACGCGCCTCAACGACCTTCATCTTTTTTGACCTTTTATTTTTTGGTAATGATCCTGATATCATATCCTTGATATTCATACCTATGTCTTCCATTCCCATAGGCCCAAAAACCTGCATGCCTATTGTAGGCTCATCAGATACTTCAACTTCGATGATTTTTTCTTCGAATTCACCTTTCTCTAGTTTTTTTCGAATCCTGTCTCTGGTCCTGCTGTGGCGCTCTATCAGAGCCTTGTCCTGCTTGGAATCGCTCTTTTTATCATCTGGATAAAGGATATCTAGTATTCTCTCATTAGCAAGATGTTCTGCCAATTCGAGCACCTCATCATATTTTTCACGTTCGACCAGAGCCACTGCTGTGTCCATTAGGTCCCTAACAATGGATTCGACATCTCTACCTACATATCCAACCTCAGTGAATTTGCTTGCTTCCACTTTTATAAATGGCGCATTGGCAAGCGCGGCAAGCCTTCTTGCGATCTCGGTCTTTCCAACTCCGGTAGAGCCGATCATTATAATATTGTTCGGCATGATCTCATCTTTCAACTTTCCTTCAACCTGCTGCCTTCGCCAACGATTTCTCAATGCAATGGCGACGGTCTTTTTTGCATTTGTCTGCCCGATTATATAACGATCGAGTTCTTTAACAATTTGCCTTGGGGTCATTTGTTTCATCAGATCTCCAACACAGAGATCGAATCATTGGTATAGATACATAGATCCGCCGCTATCTTGAGCGATTCAGAGGCAACCTTTTTTGCAGATAATTTTGTTTGGGACAATAGCGCTGTGGCTGCTGCTTGTGCAAAACCTCCACCAGAGCCAATTGCCACAACTTGGCCATCTGGTTCTATGATATTCCCATCACCTGCGATGATAAAACTTTTTTTATCATTCATGACCACTAACATTGCATCAAGGTGACGTAGCATCTTATCCAAACGCCAGTCTTTAGCAAGCTCAACCGTCGCCCTTGTCAGGTCTCCTTCATACTGCTCGAGTTTTTGTTCAAATTTTTCAAATAGTGTAAGTGCATCTGCTGCCGCGCCTGCAAAACCTCCCAAAACCTTATGTTGAGCCACTTTGAATTCACGTACCTTAATAGCTTTTTGCTTGAATGCCATGTCACCAAAAGTGACCTGGCCATCTCCGGCCATGGCGACCCTGCCCTTATGGCGCACTCCTATTATGGTGGTTGAACGTATTTTCTTCATCATGGCCTATTATTGAGTTAACTGTTTTAATAGTTTTGAGTCACCAGGCAGAACTAATGTTGTTTTTTTATCGATGACCTTCTCATAGGTTTCCAAGGTGCGAATAAATTCATAGAAATCCGGTGATTTTGAATATGAAGAGGCATAAATATCCAGGGCCTTGGCCTCTCCCTCTCCACGAATTTCTTGTGCGGTTTTATAGGCATCTGCCAAGATAACGGTTTTATCTCTATCTGTAGCTGCTCTGATCTTCTGAGCCTCTTCCTCTCCTTCGGATCTGAATTTATTAGCCTGTCGTTTTCGCTCTGCTTCCATTCTCGCATAGATAGATGCCTCGTTCTCTTGGGGTAGGTCCACTCTTCTGATACGAACATCAACGACTTCAATGCCATATTTACTCGTTTCTTCATTACTGGCAGTTGTTACTTTACTCATGATCAATTCCCTGGTCTCGGTTATGATCTCATCCATGTCATGCGTCCCCAGCTCCTGCCTTAATTCGGAATAGACAATGTCATCCAAGCGTGTCTTAGCAGTTGGGACGGCTCTTACAGTTTGCAGAAATAGTAACGGGTCAACTATCTTCCATCTGACATAATTATCAATTATGAGGGATTTTTTGTCTCTACTTAATATTTCCTCTGGAGGAACATCATATTCCAAAAGTCTTTTCTCAAATGAATTTGATGTTTGAAAGGGTGCTGGTAGCTTCCAGTTTAGGCCAGGGTCATTTAAGGTACGGACAGGTTTCCCAAACTGTAAAATGACCATTTGTTCTGTCTCATCAACTATTATGATAGTTGATATAGCAAAGAGGACAACAAGACCAATTATTATGAGTGATAATTTTTTCATTATTTCTGCCCTCCTTTTATTTGATTAGGATTTAAGTTCAAAAGATTAAGCATATTCCCACTATCTTTGTCTGGTATGATTATTTTTTCTATGCCAGGAAGCACTTTTTCCATGGTCTCGAGGTAGAGTCTTTTTTCAGTAATGCTCTTGGCCTTTTTGTATTCTTTAAGGATAGTTGTGAATTTAGCAGCATCGCCTTCAGCACGCTTGATCCTTGATTCTTTAAAACCCTCTGCATCCCTTATCATAGCCTCAGCCTCTCCCCTGGCCTTTGGAATAACATCATTTCTATATCCCTCAGCCTGGTTGATCATTCTATTCTTATCTTCCTTTGCTGATGCAACATCCTTGAACGCTCCAATTACTTCTTTTGGTGGTGAAACATCTTGTAATTGAACTGCAACAACGTGGATACCAGATTCATAGTTATCTAGAATGGACTGTAATTGAAGCTTTGTCTCCTCTTGAATCGTGAACTTCCCTGTCGTAAGGGTCTCGTCAATCATATTTCTACCAACAACGGTTCTCAAGCTAGCCTCAGCTGCCTCACGAACCGTTAATTCGGGTTGAACGATTTTAAATAGATATGATACGGGGTCCTTTATCTTGTATTGCACGATCATTTCAGCATCCACAATATTTTCATCGCCTGTGAGCATCAAACTCTCTTTTTCAACAGTCCTGTATTGACCATTTTTTAAGCTACGAAATCCAATCTCTATTCTCTTGACCTCCGTTACCTTTGGTGTGTTCGCTGTCTCAATTGGTGAAGGGAATTTCCAATTCAACCCAGACTGCGTGACCCTTGTATGTTCACCAAAGGTACGAATAATGCCCACCTCATCAGGACCAACAATATAGACACCAGTCAATAGCCAAACGACTAAAAGGCCAATAAGAACAGGTGTTATCTTAAAATTAAAATCAGGGATCTCAACTTCTTGATCCCCAACTATTATTCGACGAGTTGCCATAATTACTCCTTTATATTTCTTTTCTTAGTCTTGCTACAGGATATCCCATTTGATCACGGTACTTTGCTATTGTTCTTCTTGCTAGTGTGTATCCTTCCAAATTCAATTTATCAACAAGCACATCATCACTAAGGGGTGATTGTTTATCTTCATTCTGTATTATTCTTTCTAAAGCTCTCTTGATCACAAATGTTCCCAAATTTCTACCATCTTTTAATTCTATTGAATCTGTAAAATAATGTTTTAACTCAAAAATACCATATGGAGTATCCGCGTATTTGCCTCTTGTGGAACGACTGATCGTTGAAATATCCATCTTGATCATATCAGCAACATCTTGAAGTTTTAGTGGACGTAGATAATCCATATTCCCCGCAAACCACTCTGGCTGAAAATGGATGATAGATCTCATTACATTCACCATGGTCAACCTTCGTTGGTGAATCGCCTCGATAAACCAATTGGCCAGATCCATTTTATCTTTAATAAATCTTTTTGCATCTTTCTTAAGGGAGTTATTCTTCATTTGAGATTCATATGCTTGGCTGATCCTGATCTCTGGTATTCCACCATCGTTTGTTGTAATGACCCAATCCTCTCCATCTTCCCTTACGATCACATCAGGTAAAACCGTTTGGAATCTATCAAGATAGCCCTCTCCTGGACGCGGGCTTAGATGAGCGATATGGTCAACTGCATCATGTAATTCCTCTTTCGTGCAATCTAGTTTTTCTAGGATCTTTTCATAACGCTTATGCATAAAATCATCAAAATGCTTATTGACTATTCTGTGAGATAACGAGGCTGGCTCATCCTCTAATTGTATCATTAAACATTCTTCTAGATTTCTAGAGCCAATTCCCTTGGGATCAAGCCTTTGAACCTTATAGAGAATAGGCTCTAATTCCTCCTCCAATAATTCAAAACGATCAGCAATAAGGATCAGGTCCGTATCCAAATATCCTTTTTCATTTGTGTTCCAAAGAATCTCCTCTGCTATCTCTCTATCGTGGTCGTTTATATCCAGGTCCTTAAGTTGTTCAATCAAATCTTCCAACAGAGTATGCCTATCGGGCAATGGCATTTCATTTTTTTGCTCAGATAAATAATATGTTGATTCATCACTATACATATCCTCCATTGAAACATCTATATCATCGATCGGGGTATCATCTTTTTCTTCAGTTTCCTGGTTTTCCTCAGGCTCTACCTGCTCCAAAAGAGGATTTTTCTCTAATTCCGCAATGATAGCCTGCTCTAGGTTCAACGTATTTAACTGTAGTAGACGCGCTTGTAGAACTTGCCTAGGGGCAAGTTTTTGTTTTTGTGACTGAATCTGTTTTAGTGTTGTCGCCATTAATCAAGCCTGAATTTTTCACCAAGATACAAACGCCTTGCCTCTTCATCATTCGCCAAGAACTCAGAAGTTCCTGATTTTAAGATCTGACCATCAAATAATAAGTATGAACGATCTGTGATGGATAGCGTCTCTCTAACATTATGGTCAGTGATAAGGACTCCAATTTCTTTCTTTTTCAAGGAATGGACAATCCCCTGTATCTCTTCAACCGCTATTGGATCGACGCCGGCAAATGGCTCGTCTAAAAGGATAAAATCTGGGTCCATGCATAAACATCTAGCGATCTCGACCCTGCGACGCTCACCTCCTGAAAGAGTGTTCCCCTTACTTTTAGATAAATGAGACACAGATAGGTCATCCAATAGTGATCCCATTTTGTCTTGTTGCTCCTTTGTTGTGAGATCTTTACGCATTTCTAGGACTAATTTTAAATTATCTTCAACAGTTAACTTACCAAATATTGATGGTTCTTGAGCCAAGTAGCCTATTCCCCTACGCGCTCTTTTATACATAGCATCATTTGTGATATCAAAATCATCTAAGAATATATTTCCAAAAGTGGGCTTTATCATGCCCGTTATCATATAAAAGGTTGTGGTCTTCCCGGCACCATTTGGACCAAGTAGACCAACGATCTCTCCACGTTCCAAAGAAACATCAACCTGCTTGACCACCATTCGTTTACCATATTGTTTGTGCAGGCCTTCTGCCTTCAGTGTACTATATCTGATCCTCATTTTAAATCTCGTCCAGTTACTCCAGACGGATTGATGATCTTCCAATTTTTCAGATCAGAATCAGATTCAAATCCAACACCATACAATGTGTCTTTTTCAAGAGTTGTGATCATTATGCTGTCTTTAGTACGAAGCTTTTCATCATTTGACTCCCAAATCAAAGTTTCTGAATAAAGAGAGATACCACTATCTGACACTGCCACAACATTGCCAATCGCTTTCATATCATTTGAACTCTGGTTCACCTCAGCCTTATTAGAGGTCAGTACAGAAGTATGCTGCTCATAAGAATCAAAAAAATCTACAGTAACACTGCTGTCTAACATAATGAATTCCTTTTCATTATATTTTTCAAGATGGCCTGATCTTACCTTTGCCCTGATCATGCCTTGGTCTGTCAATATAATGTTGACTCCCCAACTTTCTTGGTCTGGCATCCCTTCTTTTGAAGGAAGCTCTTCAACGGATTCCTTGGTACAGGATGATAATAAGATCATTGCCAAAATAAATGTCCAGCTCACAATATCAACTACTGATAATACGTTCTTTCATGATCTGAAAAACTTCTTCGGTCCGTCCTTGTTCTGAAATGATCCAAGAGACAGCTTCACGGAAGGCACCTTCTCCACCTGATAGTTCTGTTACATGTACGGCTACCTTCTTTACATCTGGGGTCGCATTTGCAACAGCAATGGGTAATGCAACCTCATTCATAACAGGAATATCAATGATGTCATCACCAAGATATGCGATATTTGAATCCTCAAGGTCATATTTTGATTTTAGTTCTTCGTATGCGGGTAACTTATTCAAGGAACCATTATAAATATCCTCTATGTCCAGTTCCCTTGCCCTATGCTCTGTTGCAGAAGAATATCTACCTGAGATCAAGGCTATCTTTATCGCTGCAGCTCTAGCCATGGCAACTCCAACACCATCAAAAACCGAAAACTTTTTTAGTTCAATATTATCAGTGCCCTTATAAAAGCTTCCATCAGTCCATACACCATCTACATCAGAGATCAACATCTTTATTTTTTTTATATCTAATTTCAAAGCACTGTATCCCTTATCCTTCTTAATGACATAAGAACTGACTCTAATTCATCAAGAGGCCACTGTGTTGAAGCGTCTGACATTGCATCATTGATATTATCATGGACTTCCATAAATATTCCATTGCAGCCTGCTGCAACCGCAGATCTGGCCAATGTTGGGATCATGGATCGCATACCGCCAGTGGTTTTCCCATCGCCTCCTGGTAGTTGAGCACTATGAGTGGCATCAAAGACAACAGGATAACCAAGTTCTTGCATTATCGGTATGGACCTCATATCTGCAACAAGGTTATTATACCCAAACTGTGTCCCTCGATCTGTGAGCAAGATCTCATCACACCCGTGTTCTTTTAGTTTTGCCACCACATTCTCCATATCCCAAGGTGCTAGAAATTGTCCTTTTTTTACATTGATGGGTTTTGTTGTCTCAGCAGCAGAAATTAAAAGATCTGTCTGTCTACATAAGAAGGCCGGGATCTGGATCACGTCAACAACCTCTGACACAGGTGTGGCTTGTTCAGGTAAATGAATATCTGTTAAAACAGGAACACCTATTTCTGACCTTATTTTTTCAAGAATTTTTAAACCTTCCTCCATCCCTAGACCTCTAAAAGAAGAAATTGATGACCGATTGGCCTTATCAAATGAACTTTTAAAGATCAATCTTATATCAACACGATCAGCGATCTCCTTTATTGCATCAGCCATCTTCAGCGCATGGTCATTACTTTCTATGACGCATGGACCAGCAATAAAGCCCAGATCATCTTGACCAAATGAAACATCTTTTATAGAAACTGTCTTCATTTTAAATCCTTGATTGACGCTCTGATAAATTCTCTAAAGAGTGGGTGTGCTCTATTTACTCGGCTTTTTAATTCTGGATGAAATTGACCTGCAACAAACCACGGGTGATCTTTTATCTCTATCGCCTCAACAACTCCAAGATCTTTATTTACACCTGAGAATACTAGACCATTGTCCTCTAATTTTTTTCTATATCTATTGTTAACCTCATACCTATGACGGTGTCTTTCAGAAATCTTCTTTCTACGATATGCTGCAAAGGTCTTTGTCCCGACCTGCAAATCACAGTCATATGCACCAAGACGCATTGTACCACCTTTAATTTTAATGGCTCTTTGAGATTCCATGAGATCAATGACAGGATATCTGGTCTTCTTATCAAATTCAGTAGAATTTGCACCATCCAAGCCACATACATTTCTTGCAAAATCAATAACCGCGCATTGAAGTCCCAAACATATTCCCAAAAAAGGTACTCTATTCTCGCGCGCATATTTTGATGCAAGAATCTTCCCCTCTCCGCCACGAAAGCCAAATCCAGGTAAGAGCAAAATCCCTTGAACATCTGAAAAAGCGGAGTGAGCAGCCCCTGGGCCTTTGATCTTTTCTGTCTGAACCCACTTTACGTTTACCCTTGCATTATTTTCTACACCAGCATGTACGAAGGACTCCATAACGCTCTTATATGAATCAATGAGTTCGGTATACTTTCCACACATCGCAATTGTGATATCATGCTGAGGATTTTTATAATGATGAATAAACCTTTTTAAATCATTCAATCTCGGAGTTTTTTCAATCTTTAATCGTTCATTGATCAATTGCCCTGCATTTTGTTCATGCATGGCTAGAGGAACCTCATAGATGCTAGGCACATCTCGCCCCTCTATAACATGGTCTGGTCTAACATTACAAAAAAGTGCGATCTTATCCCTAACGGATTGTTCGATTGGATGCTCCGATCTACATAGTATCATATCTGGAGCGAGTCCAATCTCGCGAAGTTTCATTACTGAATGTTGTGTAGGCTTTGATTTTAATTCACCACTTGCTTTTACAAATGGAAGCAGTGTGACATGTACTATCATATGATTATGATATCCAACCTCTAGGGACAATTGCCTGATCGCCTCCATAAAAGGCAAGCTCTCAATATCTCCTACTGTACCTCCTACCTCGCATATGACGACATCATATTTTTTTCTTGGAGAGTTAAGAGCTTTTATACGATTCTTGATCTCATCTGTAATATGTGGTATGACCTGCACCGTCTCACCCAGATACTCTCCTTTTCTTTCTCGGTCTAGGACGGTGCTATATATTTGACCTGATGTTGCATTGTTATTCTTTGTCATATCAACATCAATGAATCGCTCATAATGACCTAGATCAAGATCGGTCTCAGAGCCATCATCTAGAACAAATACCTCACCATGTTGGTAGGGATTCATTGTACCTGGATCGATATTTAAGTATGGATCTAACTTAAGAATAGTGACCTTGACACCTGCCTGTTTAAGTAGATAGCCTATTGAGGATGCGGCTATTCCTTTTCCCAACCCTGACATCACTCCACCTAGGACAAAAATATATTTAATATCTCTAGTTTTTTTCATTTTCAATATCCTCATCCAAAGCTACACCAGTCGTTTCCATTATCCGAGTTACTTTATCCAAGTCACTTTGAGTATCCACTGAAAAACTATCATATCTCGTTACTGCAGCACGTATGGATATTCCATGATCCAACGCCCTCAATTGTTCCAACTTTGAATCCGTCTCTCTGACAGACGGGCCTAGGCTTGTAAAATGAAATAATGAATCTCGCCTGAATCCATAGAGGCCGATATGTCTATATACACCTCCAATCTCAAGGTCAAAGATATTTCGTTTGAATTCGATTGCATCTTTATTTTCATCAACAATTGCCTTTACCACATTAGGATTCAAAAGGTCACTAACAGTTAGCTTAGAACTGACCACTGTAGAGATATTAACCTCGTCATCCTCAAATGAATCCACAAGAGAGTCTATTACATCTGGCTCAATTAAGGGCTCGTCTCCTTGGATATTGATAATGATCTCAGCCTCTGGTATTTCTTTGACAACCTCAGCTATTCGATCTGTGCCAGAAATATGGTCTGGAGATGTCATCACCATTTCAAAATCAAATTGACCTAGTGCATCTAGGGTCTCCTCAGAGTCAATTGCTAGGATAACCTTTTCTAAATTCTTGGCCTGCATGGACCTTTCCATTACATGAGCGATCATAGGTTTACCATTTAGGTCTGCTAATATCTTTCTAGGCAGACGAGTAGAGGCCAAACGCGCTGGAACGACACCAATATTCATGCTATTATGATTCCATCATTCATTATATTAAATGTTCTCTCGGGGATATCCATACAACCACTTGCTTTTTCTTAAAAGAATGATCAAGGAAAATATTTTATCGATAAACGACATAATGACTACATTGAAATTTAATTGCATAGGCGATACAAGGACAGAATGAACCAAAGACAATTTGTTTAATTATTCAAACCTAAGAGATTCTATTGGGTCCAATTGCGCTGCTCTCCATGCGGGATAAATACCAAATCCAATACCAATAACAGAGCAAACCACTAACCCAATCAAAGCCCAATCAAAAGGTATGACGGCTGGTATCTTGAACAAGAAAGAAACGATATTGCCACCTGATACACCCATAATAATGCCCACAATTCCTCCAAATTGACTCAAGAAAATAGCTTCCATTAGGAATTGTGTTAAAATATCATTTTTTGTTGCGCCTATTGCCTTGCGAATTCCAATCTCTTTTATCCTTTCGGTAACCGAGACCAACATAATGTTCATGATTCCAATTCCAGCAACAACCAAAGCAATTACGCTTACAAATAAGGCAAATAATTTTATCCCACTGGTAAAGCCTGAAAATTGCTCTATCATTTCCGTGTTTGTAACAATTTCAAAATCATTATCCTCTTCAGGCCGGACTTTACGAATAGACCTCATTAAACCGATTACCTCATCTTTGGTTTTTTCATAAGTTAATTCCGATTGGGACTCAACATCGATACTCAATGTTGTCCATCTCTCTGAAAATCGCTTTAAATAAGTAGTGATTGGTATCGCAATAAAATTATCCTTGCTCTCTCCAAATAATTCTCCCTGCCTCTCAGTTAATCCAATGACCATATAATCAAGTCCTTCGATATGTATTCTTTTGCCAAGTGGATCTTCAAAGGGAAATAACCGGTCAACTACGTCCATACCAAGAATACATACATTTCTAATATGATGAATATCCTCATTGATAAAGTTTCTACCATCTGCAATATATGTATTATAACATCTTACAGTTCCTTCATCTCCACCTATAAGCCCGACACTATTCTTTACAGTTCTATCTTTATATTTAACATCTCGAACTGATGACTGTTCAGAAACACTCACCAAAATTGGTAATTGAGCCCTATTTTTCAATTTTTCATATTGGGTATAATCAATGTTTTTTCTTTTTCTATACTTCCTATCATTAAATGATATACCAGGATATTTTTGGATGACAAATGTATTGGTTGCAAATACATTTAATCCTGATTCTACTGATGATTCCAATGTCCTGATTGCAGTCATCACACCAATTACAGAGAAAACTCCTATGCTAATACCCAGCAGTGTTAGGGATGATCGAAGTTTATTTTTCCGTATAGAATCGATTGCCATCCAAAAACTTTCTTTTAGCATGTTTTTTATATTTCTGGATTTCATTTTCTATTCATATCTGAGTGATTCAATGGGATCAAGTTTTGCCGCACGATAGGATGGAATGAGCCCAGAAATAATACCTACCATCATACTCATCAGCATGGCAGCAATTGATAATCCAAAAGGCAAGGTAGATGGGAAAAACATATTGATGAAGAAACTAATTACATAAGCCAGAAAAATTCCTATTGATCCCGCAAAAAGACATATTGTGACTGCCTCCATTAAAAATTGACCCATTATCATTCCACTAGTAGCACCAATAGCCTTTCTGACCCCAATCTCTCTGGTTCGTTCTTTCACAGAAACAAACATAATATTCATTATACCTATTCCTCCAACGATCAGCGACAGGAGAGTAATGAATACTCCGGTACCTCCAATCGCAATTTTTAGAGTGTTATATTGTGCTTCAAATGCCTTTGTCTGATTGATTGCAAAATCATTTTTTTCATTTGGTCTAAGTCCTCTTATATGACGCATTACAGAAGTAATCTCATCAAGCCCCTCTTCTAATTTTTCAGGCGGAACTTTTACACTTAGTCTCATCCAACCTCTTCTTGAAAAAATTCTTTTGTATGCACCAAATGGTAGTATAGCCTGCTTATCAACACTAAAAAGACCCAAAAACTTTCCTTGTTTCTCAAGGACTCCTATCACTCTGAATTTCATCTTATCAATTTTTATATATTTACCTATGGGGTCTTGATCACCAAAAAAAGCCTCGCTTATACCGTCTCCTATTACAACGACTCTAGATCCAGAGCGATCTTCATTCCTTGTGAAGAATCTACCATTTGCAATATCAGTACTAATGGTCGCCATGTACTCTTCATTGGTTCCAAATATCTCTGTCCGTGTTTCTTTATCCTCATGTGACAATGAAGCTCCTCGCTGCATCACAGGTGCAACGGCCATAGCATAGCTTGATCGCTCTTTGATCTTCTCAACATATTCTGGCAACATCTTTGGTCGATTTCTTACCTCCCACCAATCCATATCACTAAACCATTCATAGCGGCTAACATATAGAATATCTTTACCTAGCCACGACATGCTACTCTCAAATGACCTGTCAAGCCCTGATATAAGTGTTCCCATTAACGTGACGGACGAGATTCCAATGATAATTCCAAGGGCCGTTAAGATAGAGCGTGTTTTATTGGCAAAAACCGCAGATAGAGAAATCTTGAAATTCTCTAAGAAAAGTAAGATCATGAGGACTTCAATTCTACATCTTCAGTAATCTTGCCATCAAACAAACGAATGACTCGATGGGCATGCTGCGCAACTTCATCCTCATGAGTTACAAGAATAATTGTATTCCCTCTCTTATGTAATTCATCAAGAATATTCATGATCTCATGTCCACTCTTAGAATCAAG
>Ga0208639_1000140_pt1 | contig 55346 bp, 50 predicted proteins | sample ETNtaG_33_FD_185772 | JGI IMG/M metagenome (GOLD analysis project Ga0208639, IMG submission 185772) | Marine microbial and viral communities from oxygen minimum zone, Eastern Pacific Ocean - ETNP201310SV76 (SPAdes) (version 2) | ecosystem: Environmental > Aquatic > Marine > Oceanic ...
CCTTCGTTTATTGGAATACAAAATGAACCATCAGGACTGCGCAATGCATAGGATAACAGTGCTGTTTTCTGACCTTTAATATCAAAATACCGGACTTCCTCAAAACCGAATACTTCCTCGTAAAACTTTGCCCATGTATCCATGGTGCCTTGATATACATTGTTCGTCAAATGATCGATGGTTAGAAACCCTTTAGATTCAACTACGATTGGATCATCTAGGTCAGTGAAATCGTTGTTCCAGATTGAATTATTTTCATCATATTGATCAATAAAATAAATCAAACTTCCGCCGATACCATAAATGGCCGGATAAGCTAGATCCTTAACAGATTCATCAGGGGTTTTGGCACCGCGTCTTATGGCTTCATTCAATGCAAATTCAGCATTCTCCACTCGCCAACCCATGGAACTGATTGCAGGACCATGTTTCTTGGCAAATCCTGAGGAAAACCCATCCTTCTCATAATTCAGTAAAAAATGAATATCATTCTGACGATAATAGATAATTTCTTTTTTATCATATTTCTTCAATTTTGAGAATCCAAGCTCAAAGAAAATTTTGGACATAAAATCACATTTTGGCGCTACAAATTCAGTGAACTCAAATCCACGCATGTTTAAAGGATTGTTTTCACTCATAATTATCCTCCCTAACTAATTTTATCTTGGTCATTGGGATCTACTGGCCCCCAGTTCCTTTTCGTGCAACCAAGCTGTTTGCCTGGGAGGGCGTTTGGTACGATCCCATTCTGCGAGCATGGCGGGTGCCAAAGATTGAATCTTATCCATTGCCTCCTGCGAAATTGGCATATTCACTGCTAATTCAAGCCGATGACCATTAGGATCAAAAAAGTATATCGATTTGAATAAACTATGATCAATGGGTCCCAGCACTTCAATCCCCGCTGCTTCAACTTTTGCCTTGGCCTCAAGTAATTCTTCCATATTGGCGACTTCAAATGCAATATGCTGTACCCACTCCGGAGTGTTGGCATCCCGTCCCATTTCGGGATAATCCGGTATTTCGAAAAAAGCAAGTACATTGCCCATCCCCGCATCTAGGAAAACATGCATGTATGGGTTTGATTCTTTGGTAGATGGGACCTTATTCTCAGCAAATGCTAAAAAATATTCCATATTTAACATTCGTTGATAAAACTCGACTGTTACTTTAGCATCATGGCAACGATAAGCAACGTGATGGATTTTTTTTATTTTCATTTTTTGAGCTCCGTACTTTAACTAAAAACCCTTTCTATCGAAGTCAATAAAGCAACTTCGGGGAATGAATTATATTACATATTAGTAATATTGGATGCTATTATCTTTATAAGATACAAATTATAAATTTAAAAATTAAATATTTTTTACATTTTAAATTTAAGAGATATCCACCCATCGGATTTTGAGTCCAACCTAAATCCACAAAAAAAACCCGTGTGATCGGGGCTGATATAATGCGGTTAATCACTTATTTAAGTCAAATCATCATCCCACAAAAAGAACCACGAATGTGGGGCTTGATGTTGTAGAACTAAATTAATAATTATGACTCTGGAATTGTATATTTCATTCTTTAGATTTATATAATATTGTAGAAAGAAAGAATAAGACTTTAGCAATAAATAACAAGTTATATTGCTGTTTAGCTATTTATTTATAGATAGGGAGATTTAGTGGAGGCGGGGAGAATCGAACTCCCGTCCGAAACAGAGGGATGGCAGACGTCTACACGCTTAGTCATCCGATTAGATCTTATCCTACCCTTTATCAGCGACAAAAATCAGGAAGGACCAGCCTGCTATGATCTTACTCCGAATTTGCAGGCACATTCGGAGCCAGCCTATGTAAATGACGCTCCTGGATCAGACCATAGACTCATCAGATCTGGAACGGGCCACTATTTAAGCAGCGGCCATGTAGCCGTAATCGGCAACTAAAGATGCGACAGGTGATTAAGGAGGTAACTATCATCCTCCGCGTGCGGTCCGACATGTCTCTTGCCCCGTCGATACCGATCGCCCCCATTGTCAAAAAGCAGTTAAAGTTATACTTTATATACAAAAAAAGAAAAGGCTTCTAGCGCCAACCCGAAGCCTTATCTCCTCAATTGAACTTAAAGTAATAGTTCAATACAATTTCATTTGTCGCCTTCTATCCTCAAAATCTTCTTTTCAAAAATTTTGCCAAAAAAGGCCAACAAGTATAGAGGTGCAGAAGTTGATTGCGCAACTGCTAATGTTCAGATTTGTAAAATAAATGTATAAAACCTAGTATGGAGCATGATAGGATAAGATAAAAACCAAAGATATAATCCAAGTGATAGACTAATTGTTTTTAACGAGAGTTTTTGCTTGTGGGGGAGTGACAGGTTTGTCTTAGTTCATTCTTCCTTAGAGCGTTTCGGCAATAACACTGTTCAGGCGTTTCACAAATCCCGCCGGGTCTTCCAGCTTCACTCCTTCCTGGATCAGGGCCTGCTCGTAGAGCAGCAAAGCAACATTATCAAATGACTTTTGCTTAGTTTTCTCTTTTAATTTTAACACAATCTCGTGGGACGGATTAATTTCCAGTATCGGCATTATCTGAGGCATGTCAGGCTGGCCCATTGAACGCATCATTTCCTGCATTTGTGCCGTTGGATCATTTTCATCAGCGACTATACAGGACGGCGAATCATTCAGCCGATTTGATACTTTTACATCCTTTACTTTTTCGCCCAATAATTTTTTTATCTTTTTCAACACTGGTTTCAGGGACTTTTGAGTGTCCTTATCGCTATCATCGGAAAAATCATCTGCCGCTCCGCTGCGGTTTACTGATTTAAGCTCTTTATCATCATATTTGGGAACACCTGTTATAATAATCTCATCTATTTCATCATCCAGGATCAATACCTCTATATCTTTTTTATCATACATTTCCAGAAGCGGGGAATTCTGCAGGGAAATTTGATTCTGTCCTGTAATATAATAAATGGATTTCTGCTCCTCTCTCATCCTGCCTGTATAATCACGCAAGGATACAAGCCCTTCTTCTTTTGTTGAATTGAACCGAAGCAAATCTGTTAACGCTTCCTTGTGTTCAAAATCCTGGTAGACACCTTCTTTGATCAGCCGGCCGTACTGTTCATAGAACTGGGCATATTTCTCCTTATCACCGGCTATGGTCTTAAGTTTGTCCAGGATTTTTTTCACTGAGTTTGAGCGGATCTTGGCCATGATCCTATTCTGCTGCAGGATTTCACGGCTCACATTCAGCGGCAGATCCGAGGAATCAATAATCCCCTTTACAAACCTCAGCCAGGTAGGGAGCAGTTCCTTGTCATCATCGGTAATAAATACACGGTTTACATACAGTTTTACCCCGGACTGGTAATCAGCACGGTAGATATCCGGTGAAGCATTCTTAGGGATATAAAACAGGATGGTGAATTCCAGGCTCCCTTCCGCCCTGAAATGTATCCAATCATAAGGATCTTCCATATCGTTGGCCATGGATTTGTAAAATTCCCGGTAATCTTTGGCCTTCAGATCGTTTTTTGACCGGGTCCAGAAAGCCTTGGCATCGTTGATCTGGTCTGTTTTCAGATTCCGGCTTTTTTCATTTCCCTCCTTGTCATAATCAATCTCAGAATAGGTGAGAAAAATAGGAAAATCGATATGATCCGAATATTTCTTCACCAGGCTTTCAATCTGCCAGCGGCTGGCAAATTCTTTGCCTTCTTCGTTTAAATACAGAGTGATCACAGTACCATTATCTTTTTTCACATCCTTAACGATCTCAAAACCGGATTGCCCATCACTGGTCCATTTCCACGCTTCTTTATTTCCGGCCTTTTTGCTAACCACATCCACCTGGTCAGCAACCATGAAGCTGGAGTAAAAGCCAACGCCAAACTGTCCAATCAACTGTGAATCTTTTTTTGCATCCCCGGATAGTTTGGTCAGAAAACTTTTTGTGCCAGACCTTGCTATGGTACCCAGGTTATCCTGAAGCTCTTTTTTGCTCATGCCGATACCGCTGTCAGTGATGGTTATGGTAGGGTTATCCCCTTCTTTGAATTCCAGATTTAATTTTGGCTCAAACGACAACGATTTGTATTCGTCTTTTGTCAGCGTCAGATATCTCAGTTTATCCAGGGCGTCTGACGCATTCGATATAAGTTCCCGGAGGAAAATTTCTTTGTGAGAATAAAGAGAATGAATAATCAGGTGCAGTAATTGACTTACTTCAGTTTGAAAAGTGTGCTGCGACAAAGGATACTCCTATTATATATATGTCTAAATATTTATTATTATCTGATCAACTTTTATCGACATCAGATTAATTTCTATTAATTAAAAGCCGGGGAAAATAAAAATTAATTACTTTATTAATCCACATTCTTTCTGCGGTTCATGAATGTAGATAACTATCAAATAGAATAATAGATTATGTCAACACTATGGAGTTAATTGAGCCTTATGTTTATAAAGAACTAAGTCCTGAATTTGTTCCAAAGCAGGAGTATTTTCATCCTTGATTTTGATATGATTAATTGCTTCATACCATTATTTGTTTTTATGGTGCTGGGTTTCTGGGGATGTTCAGACGAATCTGGACATGAGACAACTCCGCTGCCTGAACCAATAGTCACATTCAAAAAAGATATTGAAAATAATAAATCAGCTATTAAACAGACTAAAGATGGTGGTTACATCATTGCCGGGGGGAAGAATGGTTCTGCGTGGTTGTTAAAAATAGATAAAAATGGTGAAGAAGTATGGCAGAATACATATAGTCTAGGAGACTTTGGTTACACTCGAGCAGTCATTCAAACCAGCGATGGCGGTTATCTCTATGCAGGATGGGAAGGAATCGTTAAGGCAGACTCGAATGGAGTAGAAGAGTGGAAAAATAAAAACAGTGAAATCGGTCTATATCCATACTATGAAGATGTAATTCAGCATAGCAATGGGAATTATTATGCCGTTGGAGGACCCAGTGGTGGCCAGGCACAGTTCGTTAAATTTAGTCCAGAAGGAAATGTCTTAACCCGAAAATACTTTGGGACGAATTGTGAGGATGATATTTTTAGATCTTTAATTGAAACACCGGATGAGATGCTAATGATAGTAGGAGAAAAAGCTCATGGTGAAGGACCCCATCCCTGCTCATTTAATTTTATGTATTACAAAGATTTTTGGATTGTAAAAGTGAAGAAAAATGGTGGCCTATTATGGGAAAAAACATACGGTGGTCCCTATTTGGAACAGGCAGATGATATTGTTAGTATGGAGTCAGGTGGATATGCAATAATTGGAGATCAATGCGTACATGAGTCAAACCTAAATTCATGTGGATGGAAAACAAAGGTTGTTGTGTTCCAGATAGATGAGGAAGGTGAATTTTTAACTGAAAATATATTTTCTGGAGTAAAATTTCTTGAGCGAATACCCTACTACTCAATTACGACTACAGCATCTGGGGGTCTTGCCTGGACAGCAGAGCATAAAAATCATGGCACATGGATACATAAATGGGGACCCAATGAGGATACTGTAAATGTTTATTCTGATGGTATTGGAGGTTTTGAAATAAACCGGACTTCGGATGACGGTTTCATAATTGGGACATGGGGAGGGTTTATAATTAAAACCGATTCGGAATTATACTATGAATCAGAAATTGATGATGGATAAAAAATTATTTGGCGAGAGGGCACCCAAAGAATAGCAATCATTATTTCTGTCGACCTTTATTCTTCATAGGGGAAATAATCTTAATTTTTATCAATACCGGTAAATGGTCAGAAATATGTTTATTATCATCTAATCTATCATCAATATGAGCGTAGGACAGTGTTTTCATTTTGGATGTGAAAAAATAATCGATTCTTTTATCAATTTTCAGATCTTTATCAAAGCCATTAAATGTGCCAACCGGACCATATAGCGTTGTTGAGGAAATCTCCTGTGCATCACTCAGTTGGAATTTTAATACCTGGATTGGTGTGCTATTCGGCAATGAATTCAAGTCCCCCATAAGGACAACAGGATAAAGAGTATTATTCACTTCATCAATTTTTTTCAGGATCAGTTCAGAAGATTTTTTTCTTGCCAGACTCCCTACATGATCAAAATGTGTATTAAAGACCCAGAATTTTTCCTTTGTATTCTTATCTTCAAAAAGGCCATAGGTACATATTCTTTCTAAGGCAGCATCCCAGCCAACAGATACACTTTGGGGTGTTTCAGAAAGCCAAAATGTGGCATAATCCGATATTGTAAATTTTAAAGTATCAAAAAATAGAGGGCAAAATTCTCCCTTTGCAATACCATCCTCTCGGCCCATACCAACATAACTGTAATTGCTGAAGCAGCTGTCTATAAAGTTGACTTGATTTAGCAATCCTTCCTGCAGACCAAAGATCGCCGGGGCATAGTAACGCAACAGCTGTTCAACCTTATGTCTTCGGTTTTGCCAGCTATTTTGAACATCCCAATCGTTATCGTACCTGATATTATAGGACATGATGTTGTAGGTTTGACTATTAACAGTGGCTGATAGTGTAAATACGATTACAATATACAATAGGGTATTTGATACGTTTTTCATATTTCTCTGCATGTTACAGCCAAAGCCTGGTTATACAGGTTATACTCTAAATTATATTAAATTTCAGAAAATAACCATTATCCCAATACTCTAATGTTTGTTATTTGAATGCCAGGGAGTAGATTCTTCCCACATCAAATGAAAAGAAAAAAATTGAATAAGATCCTTCTCTTTATATCTTTCTTGACAATTATGTTGTCCACAATGGGTTTTCAGTCATCTAAAAAACAGGCAAAAAATATTTTAATATTTACAAAGACTGCGGGGTATCGGCATAAGTCAATTGACCAGGGTGTAGCCGCAATCAGGACCTTGGGTGATAAACATGGTTTTACAGTGTTTCACACGGAAGACGATTCCTTTATTAACCCTGGAAACCTAAAACATTATCGTACAGTCATTTTTCTTAATACTACCGGCGACATATTAAACGATGAACAACAAATGCATTTTGAACGTTACATACAGGCAGGCGGCGGATGGGTGGGAATCCATTCCGCAACGGATACGGAATATGAATGGCCATGGTACGGGCAGCTGGCGGGAGCATACTTTAATGGCCATCCAAGGATCCAGGATGCAGATTTGGTTGTGGTAGACAAGTTCCATCCCAGTACAAAGAATCTACAAAATATCTGGTCAAGAAAAGACGAGTGGTACAATTTCAGGTATGTAAACCCCAATGTAAATATTCTTATTAAAATAGATGAGGATACCTATGAAGGAGGAACAAATGGGGAAAATCATCCCGTGTCATGGTATCACTCTTACGATGGCGGCCGCGCTTTTTACACCGCATTGGGACATACGAAAGAATCCTACCAGGAAAAATTATTTTTAGAGCATATCCTTGCCGGTATCCGGTGGACAATGGGTGTATGAAATTCTGAATTTTTAAAAACTGAAGATCATTTGACATGAATTTGGTTTTTCTCAGGTTACCTGTTATTATTAAGCAAAGGAGCTAGAAATGCCCCGGAAAAAGAAACCTTCATCTGCATCCCGGATCTCCCGCAGATCCTTTATGAAAAGTGTGGCAGCTCTGGGTGGCGCAGCAACACTGCCCAATATCATCACCAGCTGTGCCAGCAGCAGAGTTACGCGCCGGATCGCAGCAAATGAACGCATCACCATGGGCATCATCGGCTTTGGCTGGCAGGGCTATAACAATACCAATCATTTTATTCATCTGGATGATGTTCAGATTGTTGCCGTTTGTGATATTGATCAGAAACACCTTAAAGCGGGCAGGGATTTTGTGAATGGGTATTACAACAATCAGGATTGTGAAACCTACCGTAATTTCGAAGAAATTGTGGCCCGCAGCGATATTGACGCCATGATGATTGCCCTGCCGGACCACTGGCATGCCATTCCTGCCATTGCCTGCGCAAATGCCGGTATACATGTCTATGGCGAGAAACCCCTTTCCCACACCCTGGTTGAAGGTCGGGCCATGGTTGATGCCCTGGAAAAAAATGGTCTGATCTGGCAGACAGGAAGCTGGCAGCGTTCGGTAGCAAACTTTCATCATTGCGCAGAACTGGTGCGCAATGGTTTTATCGGCAAAGTTCACACCATTGAATGCGGCCTCACCAGCGGACACAATGATTATAATGAAACTGGCTACTTAAAGTCCTTTACCAATCCGCCGCCTCATCTTGACTATGTGCGCTGGCTTGGACCCTCAGGTTCACCGGAGGAGTTGCCTTATGCCCCGGCTCGCACCCATAAAAACTGGCGCTGGGTAATGGCTCACGGCGGAGGCGCCCTCATGGACTGGGTCGGGCACCATGTGGACATTGCCCATTGGGGTGTGGGCCTGGACGAGAGCGGTCCTATAGAGGTTAAGGGCACAGGGGTCTTTCCGCCGAAGGATGATCTCTGGGATGCACCCACCGGATACGACTGCTATGCTACATACGAAAATGGAATGGTCATTCATATGAATAGTGATTTTCCCGGAGGCACGAAGTGGATTGGCGAGGAGGGCTGGATCTTTGTGACCCGCGGTGATATAAAGGAATCAAATATTCAAGGCATCTTTGAGGAAGACCGCAGCAGTCTGCCTGTGAAACTATACAAGAGTGATGATCATTTCCAGAATTTCATCGATTCCATTCGTTCGGGTAAGGAGTCCATTACGCCCTGCGAAACCGCGCACCGTTCCGCCTCAGTCGGTCACCTGTGCAATATTGCCATGTATACCGGGCGAACTATTAATTGGGATCCAAAAACGGAGACAATGACCAATGATCCCGAAGCAACCAGTATGCTCACTCCAGCTTACCACGGCGGCTGGAAACTGTAATCTCAAGACCAAAAGGTATTTATACAGTAAAGGTCATAATACAAAAAGTACGGTTAATGTGGTCTTTTTTTAGATTCGAGTTACCTGTGAAAATTATATTTGCAATCATCTTTTCCGCATTGCTGGGAACGGCAACAGCTGCAGACCCCAATGCCTCCCACCCGCACCAGGGGATCATCGCCAAATTTATCGATCCAGCCCCTGCGCTTCTTTCCCCAGGGGAACAAGAAACCCTAGTGTCCGGAAAGCCGGTCTATCAGCAGACCAGGCACAATGATATCGATCGCGGGACGGCTATTTTCGATGTTATTGCCAGCCGGGAGATTGTGTGGGAAGTGATCACCAGCTTTCAGGACTATCCAGAATGGATTAAGGAAATGAGTGCAACTGAAATCTACCTGTCAGATGAAAGGGACATCCTTGTTGATTTTACCCTTTCCGTTTATATGGTGAATGTTCAATATTATATCAAGCACGATTACCAGCCTGAAAAAGGGTCCATGACCTGGACCCTGGACTACAGCCGCAAAAGCGACCTGGATGATTCTGCAGGGTACTGGCTGGTCTATCCTTCTCCTGCAGATACGGCGAAGACCAGGGTAGAATATTCAGTGGACCTTCGTATCGGCCCTGCCATCCCTTCTTTTATAGAAACGATCCTTGCCGATAAAGGGATTAAAAATGCAACTAAGTGGGTAAAAAAGAATGCCGAAAACCTTGGTGATGAATAATTTGCCCAATCCATTCATAGGGGTAATCAGGACCTTTGCAGAGTAGAGTTTTTCCAATGGTGTTTTGTTGTTGAAGACGGTGGGTGGATTTAGATAATGAATCACTATCTCCTACTAATCTTTTTTCTTTATCTAAGCTGTGGACAAATCAATCATCGGGATTTATTGCTAAACGAGTTAAAATTAAATAAATCGGATTATGATGGCTACATAATTGATCGATCAAATGGTTTTCACAGATTAGGAGGTTTTAGTACAAAGGATTCTACCTACGGTATTATTACTGTACACGGTTATTATCCATTGGGCTGGCCAACGAAAGGGTTTGAATGGGTGAATCCACTGGTTGAATTGGCCAACAATGAGATCCCAGTCTGGTTTTTCAGGTATGACTGGACTGAATGCCCGGAGAATTCTGTAAACTATTTATATCGTCTAACTGAGATGTTAATCGAAAATAATCCACATTTAGATTCATTGTGGATAATAGGACATAGCATGGGCGGTCTGGTTACGTCTTTATTCGCTGAAAAATGGGATCAGGTTTTTCCCATTACTATTCATAGTATTGCAGCACCCTTAGCAGGAATGGAACATCAACTACTGTCTGGCTGTGAAAAGATTGCTAGAAAAGAATATTATATCAGCAGTACTGTCACCTATACGCAGTGGAAAACTGTTCACAGTCAGGACGGCGCATTTCGAAAACTGAAAATCGACCCGCAGATAGTAAATATCAGAGGCGGAAAAAGTCTTTTGCTGCCGGAAGAATGGCAGAATATACGTTTAGGTCACAACAGATCAATCCAGTGGGTGTGTGAAAATATTTTTCAGTTGTAATCATGGACCCCGCCCACTTGTCTTCACAGGCTATGCATGGTTTTTTATTTATCCAGCGATAGGTAGATTTGAATACGGTCGAATGAATCATTGTAGTTCGCTGACAAAGTTTAAGATATGAAAAGTATTAATCGCTTCATTGCAATGTTAATTTATTGTTTCTCTTTTGGATGGACAGATCCCGGTGACTTGATCGATTATAATCATCAAAGTTCATTTTCAGTTACGGTCATCGAGTTCATCCTCAACTCTATGGGCAATGATTTGTCCCTGCCTGTTTATTCCATTTCGGTCTATGATATTCATTACGAATCGCACCGTCCAGACGGTACGGTGGATACCTTGTCCGGGCTCATAAGCATTCCACAGTCACCCACAAAGGCGTTTCCTATTGCTGCATACCAGCACGGCACAATTCTACTGGATAATCAGGCCCCTTCCATAACTGGTATGAGTCTTAATAATCTGGAAATCCTTTTGGTTGGGTTGATTACCACCCCATCTGGTTTTGTTTCAATATTTCCCGATTATGCAGGGCTGGGAGACCCGGAAAATTACCATCCGTATATTATTGCCGATTCTCATACACGTGCTGTGGTAAACATGATAAGGGCCCTCAGGCAATTATCAGAAGAACTGACTGGGGACGACCAGTTTCAATTAAATGATCAATTATTTCTTATTGGGTATTCTGATGGAGGTTATGCAACTTTGGCAGCCCAGCGTGGAATCCAATTACACTATCCAGATGAATTCCTCGTCACTGCATCCTGCCCTATGGCCGGGCCCTACGATCTTGCAGGAACTATGGTAGATTATTTTTTATCTGAACCAGATTATTCTCAACCATATTACATACCCTATGTTCTCACCAGTCATTTATGGTATTACCAAGGTCTGGATGTTGACTTTCATGATTATTTTGAACCTTTTTGGGCTGATACCCTGCCTTCCCTTTTCGATGGCACTCATTCCGGCGGCGAGATCAACGAAATGATGCCCGATAATCCGCTGGACATATTATTGCCTGAGGTTCTGGATGAATTTATCAATAGCGATGATCATTTTTTTCGCCAAACATTGCAGGAGAATACCTTATTGGACTGGGTTCCAGAAAGTCCTACCTATTTCTACCATGGATTGGGTGATGATATTGTTCCCTACGAAAATGCACAGGTCGCTTATGATACCTTTGTGGACAGCGGGGCATCGAATGTCAACCTTATTTTATATCCAGTAGAATTGGGTGGACATTCAGAAGTGGCGCCTACCTGTCTATTTGCTGGATATGAGGTTATCCTTGATTATCAAACCATTAGTCCCAAAGGGGATATGAATGGCGATGGCTCGTTGTTTACAGAAGATATGGATCTTCTTTCTGAATCTATTCTATTTGAAAATGATCTTACAGAATTTCAATGGTGGGCAGGTGATATTGATTATGATGAGAGTCATTCAGTTTTTGATCTATTACGTTTATCCGATTTATTGGAAGATTAAATGTAACCATCTCTATGTTTAAGACAAGTCCGTTCTGCAATGTAGAGTGTTGGCCAAATAGTTAACCTCGTCTGGCAGATATTAATTGGCCAAAAGATGATGCAAAACTAATATTTCTGTGCCCTTGTAAAGGATCTAACGTTTCATAACAAAAAACCCCGCTCTTAGCGGGGTTTTTTGTTTGTGGGAGGATGGGTAGATTTGGATATGAGTAGATATATCTCATTATTATCATTTATTGTTTTCCAGTTCCTGTTTTGGTCCTGCGCGTTACCTGAAAAAATAAATAAACCTAACATCATTGTTATTATGGCTGATGACCTGGGTTTTGGTGATGTAGGAGCTTATGGTGCAAAGCCGGAAAATGTTATGACTCCAAACATCGATAAACTAGCAGAAGGCGGTCTAAAATTTACCAGTGGATATTGTTCCGCTTCCACCTGTACCCCAACACGGTATTCATTCCTAACCGGAACTTATGCGTTTCGGAAAAATAATACAGGAATTGCACCCCCCAATAGTCCTGCAATTATCCAACCCGGCACCGAAACCATTGCTTCAATTTTAAAAAAAGCCGGATATAAAACTGCCGTTGTGGGAAAATGGCATTTGGGATTGGGAGGGCCTGAAGGGCCCGATTGGAATGGAGAGCTAAAACCGGGGCCACGTGAAATAGGATTTGATTTTAATTTTCTACTTCCAACCACAAACGATCGGGTACCACAAGTTTACGTTGAAAATCACCGCGTTCGAGATCTGGATCCGAATGACCCACTATGGGTAGGACAGAAAAAACCAAACCCAGATCATCCCACTGGTATCACGCATCGAAACACTTTAAGAATGAACTGGAACGATGGTCATAACAATACAATCCATAATGGAATTGGACGAATCGGTTTTTATACGGGAGGTCATACGGCTCGCTTTCGTGATGAGGACTTAGCCGATGCATGGGCGAAACAATCCAATAAATGGATTACGGAAAATAAAGATGAACCTTTTTTCCTATTTTTCTCTTCTCACGATATACATGTCCCCCGAATGCCCCATGTGCGTTTCCAAGGAAAATCGGGTATGAGTTACCGTGGTGATGCTATTGTACAACTGGATTGGAATGTGGGTGAAATTATGAGAACATTAGACCGTCTTGATTTGACGGAAAAAACGCTTGTCATTTTCTGTTCAGATAATGGACCTGTTTTAGATGATGGTTACGATGATGAGGCCAATGAAACCCTTGGCGATCACAATCCAGGTGGGCCATACAGTGGTGGAAAATACACTGTTCGTGAAGGTGGGACGCGAACACCATTCATCTCCTATTGGAAAGGTAGAATCGCTCCAGGTACTTCTGATAAAATGGTCTCCACAATTGATTTGGCTGCCAGCCTCGCCGCTTTAACAGGCGTGAATTTACCTGAAGAAGGAATGCTCGACAGTTTCAATGTTCTAAGCGCTTTACTTGGGGAAAAATCCGCTGAAGGTCGGGATCATATTGTTTCTCAAGATAATGGTCGGCGCGGTAATTACGGATTGCGAGTTGGAAATTGGAAACTCCAGCGCCATGATTCGGAAAGAATGTATAACGGCAACCTTCAAATGGAAGCATGGACTGTACCCCAATACACCCTTTTCAACCTTACAGAAGATATTAAGGAAATGAATAATGTATATGAAAAATTTCCTGAAGTCGCCAAACGAATGAAAAATCAACTTCAATCAATTATCGACAATGGATATACCCGCAAATAATCTTTAGCAAATAAAAATAAAAAAACTATTCGTACTAATTCTGGTACATATCATTAGTTTATTGCGACACATTATAATTATACCGAAATAATTAGCATCAAGCGGGGTTTTTTGTTTGTGGGTTGAGGGGTAGATTTAAGATATGGTTCACCGCCTGATATCCGTATTCATATTCCTTGCCTGTGCCCATGCCAGTGATATAAAAAAACTGGCTGTTTTTCATTTCCAAAACCAGGGTCTAGAAACAGATGCAGCACATTCTATCCCGGAAAATATTCAAGACGAACTGCAAAAGACCAGTAACTACGAATTTTTGGACGGCCAAAAAATAGAAACCATAATCACAGAGCAGAAAATCAACAGGGAAGACTGCGCCGACACCTGCCTGGCCCGGGTGGGAAAACTGGCGGGAGCGGACCAAGTCCTGACTGGAACTGCTATACTCCAGGATGGTCTTTATACCATCTCAGCCAGATTGTTGGATGTGGAATCAGGAATTCCAGTGGAAGAAATTAGTTTCGACTCTCAGGATAAAAATGAACTACTCCAGTTTGGGCTCTATTACCTGGCCGCGGGACTGGCTGGAAAGCCTCTGCCAAAGAAAAACGGCGGGACAAAAATGTATACTGTAACCCTGGAGGCGATCGCAATTGATGAGACTGACTTTTTCCGTTCTGCCTTTGGCGAGCCCTACCCTGTTTATATTATTCTCACCGAAAACAGCAACCCGATCTGGGAAACCCATGTGGGGCACCTGCGCGGTTACCGAACTTTAAATGAAAGTTTTGTGCTGGCTCTCAATGCGGAAAGTACCTATGAACTGCAGATCTATGACCCGGGATTTCAGCAGGAAGCAATGCATTACCGGATCACGTCCGCTGCCGGGACATGGCCCTTTCAAGAGGACAGGCATGCTCTGGGGGAGCAGTCCTTTATCGAATTAAGCCAAAAGATGGAACCGGGAATAGCATACAAGCCGAATAAAAAAATATAAAAACGGGTATATCAGTAATTTACAAAGGCTTGGCCAGAATCACTGTTTGTACCGATTCCCATAACCGTGACGATGATTCATCCTTAAAGGAAACTTTCATCACATAAATCCCGATCCTGGCACTGGCACCATTATCCTGTTTCCCATCCCACGTTAAGCGGCCATTCTGCCCGGCATGGATGTGATACACCGGTCGAGCTATCACCCGGCCGGACATATCCAACACCTCCCACCTGACCACGGCCCGTTCGAATGGAAGCGCATACTCCAGGGTCAGAAAATCATCGATACCGTTGCCATCCGGTGAAAAAGGATTGGGGGTAAAATTAAGCTGTCCTTTTTCCGGCAGGCTTGAAAAATACAGACTGTTCTCCGCCCCGGGCGTCCTGCCCGCTCCTGCCACCGATATGCCCCAGTTCCCGCTATGATTGGATACAGCAGACAACCGGTATTTTTCCGTCGAGCGGGACTGGGTCATCGGCCAGGTGTCATTATATTGCAGGGAATCCACTATAGAGGCTGTGTGGTCCAGGATATAAATGGTTTCCTCCAGGTTATTCAGTCCCGGCAAGCCGGGAAGAGGAAAAAGTATGACTGACTCCTGTGGCACGGTTTCGACCATGGATGTATCCCTAGTGATTAAAATGTAATTATACGGATCTATGTCATAATCAGGTAGGTATCCTTTTGAACCACTCTCATCCATAATCATCCAGTGGTCCAGGTTGACCTGCTCCAGGGAAACCAGTTCCACGAATTCACTTTCCGCGGAATCTGGCAGATGAAAAAATTCGTTTATCAGAACAGCGCCGAAGGGGTAGCGTACGGCAATTTCAACGGCGGCAATATCATTTTCCGGATTGGCGTCATAGACAACATCCAGGATACAGAATACGGTATGACCCCCGGAAGGCAGGACAGAGATCAGGGGGCAATAAACAACTGCCGTATCCCCGGCAGCAAGGGCTGAAAATGATCCTGTTCCAATTTCTTCCTCATGCCATTCTATGGAGATGGAACCACTGATGGATGTCATGCCCGTATTGGCGACAGGTACTTGCAGGGTAATTTCTGAATCGGGTGCAGCTGGTATAGGTAAATAAGTGATTGAGTCCCGAACAAGTGCTCCATCAGTATCCAGGATCATAACACTGTTTGGATATCCTGGAGTCATGGACAGGTTTTCCTTTGCAGATAGCCAGTTTTCAGCCACATCAGACAGGAAGTCTGGTCTTAATTTTTCTGTGGATTGCTCCCCTTCAACCGGCCAGGAAGAATCGTAGTACAACGAATCTATAATGGTTGCTGTATGATCGAACAGGTAAATCATATCGCCTGAGTTATTCAAATTTGGCCAGGAATTCAGCGGTACAATAAAATCAATGCCTTCAGGCACAGATTCAATAATAATTGAATCTGCGGCAACAATCGCATATTCCCCGGTCTGCAGGTGGAAAGTTCCCAGGATAACCGGGGTACGATGGTTATCGGCAATGCCCCAGCCCTCTAGGGTAAGATCGGTAAATGCCACCAGTTCAACAAACTCAGACTGGTCATTATTGGGTGCAGCCATAAATTCATTGAATAGTACTGAACCAAAGGAGAAATGGATCCTTAAGGTATCCGCTGCGCTGTTATCCTGGAGAGATGGATCATTTTCCACTTCCAGGATGACCGCAAGAACATGGCTACCAGGAGGCAAAGAACCCAGATTCAATTCTACAAGGGAGGTGTCGTTCAGATTTCCTGATATGAATGCGTTCTGGTCCAATATATTTTCGTTGTAGGCCACTGTAACAATACCCTGAAAAACAGCAGTACCCCTGTTTAAAACCGGCACGGTCATGGTTATTTGATCCTCCTGACCCGGTATTTCCGGCTGATAAATAATAGCCTCGGGGAGCAAGGCACCATTTATGACAGCCGGCGTAACAGAATTAGGGGCACCGGGTGTAAAACCGGACGGTGCAGTGGAATGAGCCCAGTTTTCAGGGATAGCTGAACCATCATTGGTATAAAACTTTTCAAAAGAAACTCCCTGCATGATCTCCCATGTCGTAGTGTATTCCAGAGAATCAATAAGGGTTTCAAAAGGATCAAAGATTCGGATCTGGTCCCCCGAGTTGTTCAGGGAGGGGAAGCCTCCTGCGGGTACAAGATAGGGCACCAAATCAGGAACCGAGTCTAGAAGAGTTGAATCCGCAGCAACCACTACATACCCACCGGAATCGATTGCTGCAGAATTCAAACTATAATTTTCCCCCGTATGGCTGTCTGTGACTCGCCAGCCCAGGAGATCAATTGCTGCATCTCCAATATTGACCAGCTCCACAAATTCAGGAAAACCTGCGGCGGGCCGAGGGATAAACTCATTTAATACAATACTCTGCTCTTCATACCGCACTCCAAGCATAACTGAAGCCTGATCATTGATATCATTTGTATCTCCCTCTGTATTCAGTGCGGCTAGAATTGTATGAAAGCCTGAAATAAACGGCCCGATCTCCAGTTCGAAACCAGCCGTATCCAATTCCTGGATAATTCCGGGGTATTCCTGGGTATAAAAACTGCCGTCCACAAAAACCTGGATTTGGGGCTCTGCCGCATGAAGGCCGACATTGGCTATATGTCCATTCAGGATTATGGTTTCCTGAGGTCTGACGATCGACGGAGTAAGGGCAAGATGCGTTACAGCAAAGTCAATAGAATCCGGCAGGACTGAATTGGACATACCCGGGGTGCCCAGAGAATCTATGCTTTGAGTCCAGTTAGCTGGACTGTTGAAAAGATGCAGTCGAATCCGCTCCAGAGAAAAACCGTCATCAGACCAGTCCTCCCAGCCCAGGGTTTCTATGACCTGATCGGCGGAATCCAGAATATAGAGAGAATCCGAAGAGGACAGCCCGTTGCCGATACTGGAATCATCCACCTTAACCAGGATGGTATTTTCAGGAATGAGACCCAGATAAATTCCGGAATTGACAGGGTAATCGCCCTCCAGGATCACCGCATAGGAAAGCGGCGGCACTTTTAAACCATAGCCGCTATCTATTAACGCGTCCGTACTGGAGCGGTCCCGGATGGACCAGCCATTCAAATCAAGGGTGTCCATCTCAGATGGATTAAATAATTCTACATACTCATTGGGTGAATCCGATCCCGGCAGGGCATAGATTATTTCTGTGATCAGGCATTCTCCCTGGGCCAAGACAAGAGCATGGTACAGCATCAGAAAATAAAATACGAAAATACTGTAGCGCTGTTTTTTCACCTCCATCCTGTAGTCAGCTGACCGGATAACTGAAAATCACCTAAGTTTTTAAAATTCCAAGGGACCAATTTTAACCTGTTTTAATTTTGAGAACGTCTCCCGCCAAGGCTATCTTACTGGCCTCATGGAAACCAAACTGATTTTCATTTTTCAATCAATACACCATCAGCAATAAAACCGAGAACATATTCCGGTTCCGTAATTTTTAATATGTCTTTTTCCGACTCCCCTGCATCTTCAGCATAATGCCTTAACATTTCAACCGCTACCGTATCCATGAATGCTGATCCCTTAACGATCGCTTTTTTCCCTTCCACACCCTGCCTGGGTACAAAAAATCCATAGTCCCTGAAGCGAACCATCAAGGTGTCACCCTCCGGAACTTTCATTTTCAGCCAGCAGCCTTTTTTGGCACAGGTCTGTATAATTTCACCGGTCAGGCTCACATTTTCCAACTCCCTGTTACCGACATTTTTCATGACTGCTGAATAAGAATCATTCACTTCATCTGTTATTGCTGCTCCGTAATGACCATAGGGCCGGTCAGTGCACGAGACCAGGATGAAAAAAAGAATGGAAGGTAGAAATAATTTTTTCATTTTTTGCTCCAGGTTAACAAAATATATTGCAATTATTTTAGCGATCATTGAAAGTTCGGGGATGGTATTAAAATAATAATTGCAATATTATGCTGTTTTAACCCAGCTTGTATTTCCAGTGTAATATTTAAACTTATTCTGCGACCGCAGAATTCAGTTTGCTCAGGTAAAGCCTGCTGGTGTGCTGCAGCCCTGCTTTTCGCAGGCAGGTTCAAAACCAGAGTTTGCAGGGATAAAGGGGGCGGACAATTGCCGCTTTACCTTTGATTGACTGCATTTCGGGCATTTTATTTGATCATCTGCAACAGTGTTGGAAAAAACCAGTTCTTCAAACACGGTTCCGCACTTAGTGCATTTGTAATCATACATAGGCATACCCTTGAACCTAATTAAATGGTATAATTATTAAAAGTCCGAATTGATTGCAATAATTCAATTCACCAATTCAAGATTCTGCGCCGTATTTTTCACGGGTACATGATATGAAAAAATCCAATTATCCTTTTATCGGCCTGGCCGGGAATATTGGTGTGGGAAAAACAACTTTTACCAGCAGGATGGCAGTGCGCCAGAACTGGACACCCTTTTTTGAATCGGTGGCCGATAACCCCTATCTCAGCGATTTTTACGGAGATATGGACCGCTGGAGTTTCCATCTCCAGGTTTATTTTTTACATAAACGGTTTGATTCTCATTTACAGATGTCCAAAACACAGAGCGGCGTGATCCAGGATCGGACCATCTATGAGGACGTGGAAATCTTCGCTCGGAATCTCTATGAAATGCATCATTTATCAGACCGGGACTGGGACAATTACTGCGGATTATTCTCTGCCATGACAGCTTTCCTAAAAAAACCTGATTTGATCGTCTATCTCAAAGCCAGCACCGATACTCTTTTGACTCGTATCCACTCCCGCGGTCGTGATTACGAACAGTCCATTGATCCGCAGTACCTGCACAGCCTGAATATTTCCTATGAACGCTGGATAAAGTCCCTGCCCCGAAAGGAAGTGCTGGTGATCGATACGGACGGGTTTAATATTCATAAACAGGAGGATAAACTGCAGCATTTCGAATCCATGATTCTCGACAGACTTTTACTTAAATCTTCCTAAATTTTACTTATCGCATCCTCGTAAATAATGAATAAATCCCTATTCACCAACCCTTTAGAGACTTCTCCGGGGCTCACCATTGATGACTTGAACAAATATCTTCCAGCCATTCACACCGTGGAAGATATGACCATGACAGCAGAACAAATGCAGGAAGGGCTGTTCCTTGTAAAATGCCTGGATGGGCTGAAACAGATACCAGATCAATCCATTGACCTTATAATCGCAGACCCCCCGGAAGATCCCTGGAATTCCCTTGAAACACAGAACAGCCGAATGACCCTCCAGGATTATTACCAGTGGAATACCAAATGGCTTACTGAAGCGCAACGGACCCTGAAAAACACCGGCGGTATCTATCTGTTGACCAACTGGCACTATTCCAGCATGTATCATGGCTTATTGAGTAATCATTTCAAAATTCGATCCCGGATCACCTGGCGGGACCGCCTGGCCAGGGAAAAGCCCCGAGTTCCTACCTGGACCAATGAAGCTGCGGATATCTGGTTTGCAACCAAGTCTGATGATTTTTTGTTCAATCAAAAAGCAGTAAGCGTTGAAGCTGACCGTCAGGAATTGCTACACAATCCTGTGGGTTCCAACCTGTGGATGGATATACCGGGCTCACTGGATGAAAATGGGGGAAAACCCCAGGAACTTTTTATGCGGATACTGCAGACCAGCAGTTTTAAACTGAACTGGGTGCTTGACCCTTTCATGCGCACCGGGGACGTAGGGCTGGCAGCCAAACAATGCGGCAGGAGATTCATCGGTTTTGAAGCTGACAAGGATAGCCTGCTTTTGGCCATGAAACGCATTGATCAAAAAGATAAATCATGAATTTTATTGAAACTATCAAAACAGATATGTACAGCGCCATGAAAAGTGGTGAAAAAGGCAGGGCCGGTACCTTAAGGACCCTACTGGCTAAATTAAAAGACAGACAGATCGAGAAAGGCGAAGCCATCACTGAACAGGAAGGATTATCCGTTGTCAAGATGCTGGTGAAGCAGAGAAAAGAATCTATGGAATTGTATCAGCAGGCGAGCCGTTTTGATCTGGCCGAAACGGAAAGTGCGGAACTGCAGGTATTGGAAACCTACCTGCCAAAGATGATGGATGGAGATGAAATTCGGCATTTGGTTGAAGTGGTCATTGCTGAGACCGGAGCCAGCGGAATAGGCGATATCGGTGTAGTGATGCCTCGGGTCATGCAGCGCGGCAATGGAAGGGTCGACGGCAAAATGGCCAACAGTATCTTAAGGGAATTGCTGGCCTAAATGTCATGGTTCCTTGACGGATTAGCAGTCTTTTTCCTGATTGTATTGGGCGTAAGCGGTTTTGCACGGGGTCTGATCGAAGAACTGGGCCGCCTGGTCGGGCTGATTGCAGCACTGATCGCATCCGTTTCTTCCAGTTCGGAGCTTTCGCAAAAACTGGTAAAACTGGCGGCTATGGATGGCTGGGTGGCTTTATGCCTTTCATTTGCGGGGATCTTTGCTGTGGTCCTGATCGCGACCAGGATTCTGACAAGATTTATCCATATCGCCTATCTTTCCAAAAGCAACCAGTGGGTCAACCGATCCCTGGGGTTTGTATTTGGGTCTATAAAGGGATTTTTCATTATTATGGCTTTCACCTGGATCCTGGCTATCGTACCCCTTCAGAAATGGTCTCACGTCATTGCCTCTAATTCCCGGATCGCCCAGACCGGAACAGCTTTCAGGATTGCTCTGGTTTCTTTTTTTAACTGGGAAGACCCGGTAGCATTGGGAGAATCTTACATCATGGAGTTGACCCAGCCCTGATGACTCGAATACCGCAGGATATTATCGACCGGGTTCTTGATACAGCGGATATAGTTGAGGTGGTTGCCCGGGATGTGGATTTAAAGCAGCGCGGGACAAATTATTTCGGCCTTTGCCCCTTCCACAGTGAAAAAACCGCCTCTTTCAGTGTCGCACCAGCCAAACAGATCTATCATTGCTTCGGCTGCGGCAACGGCGGCAATGTTTTTTCCTTTCTGATGGAGTACCAGAAAATCACTTTCCCGGAAGCAGTTAAGCTCCTGGCGGACCGCTATAATATCCCCATTCAATTCGAAGAAGGCAGCGGCAGCTCTGAATTATTTTCAGGATTGTATGATCTCCACGAAAAAGCCACCCAATTATATCAGCATAACCTGTTTCAGGATACCGGCAGGAAAGCACTGGATTATTTTAGGGAGCGGGGACTTACTGAAGACACTATCAAACAATTCAAACTGGGATTTGCTACCGACAGCTGGGATCAGCTGGTCCAATTGATATCCGGGATCGGGGTTTCACAGGGCCAGGTCGCAAAATCAGGTTTATTCATACAATCCGAAAAAGGAACCTTCGACCGTTTCCGGTCACGGATCATGTTTCCCGTATTTCATCCCTCCGGAAAAGTGATCGCCTTTGGAGGCCGGATCTTCGGTGCGGAGGATCCCGCCAAATACCTCAATTCACCGGAGACGCCGCTGTACAAAAAAAGTGATGTATTCTATGGTCTCCAGGCTTCCCGGGATTCCATTCGCCAAGCAGGTCATGCTGTGTTGGTGGAAGGATACATGGACTTTCTGCAGTTATACCAGGCCGGAATCCATTCAGTTCTGGCCACATCCGGAACAGCATTTACCTCCCGGCATGCCCGGGCTCTCAACCGCATTACCAGGAAGGTGATTTTATTATTTGACGGCGATGAGGCCGGCGGGAGTGCTGCAATTCGGGGAGGGTGGGTGTTGCTCAAAAACGGACTGGAACCAGTGATTGTAAGGCCGCCGAAAAATAAAGACCCCGATGACTGGATCCGGGAATCAGGTGTTTCAGAAGTAAAAAAGGCTATTGAAGCCCCTGTTTCCTTTATTGATTTTCACCTGGATTTTTTCCAGGGACCGGCCCTGGAAGGGGCGGAACGCAAACAATATATCCTGGACATTCTCAGGGAAATCCGCGGGATCCAGGATGGGATCGTTCACAATGACCTTATCCGAATCCTGGCCCAGAGGCTGAAAGTAGATGAAAGCGACCTGATCCGTACCATGAAGACCCAGCGTGCAGTTCGCTCCTACCCGGATGAAGCACCGGATCCCGATAAACACCAGCCCATATTTTTCACAACCCGGGAGGAAAAGGCTCAAATCGAATTACTGCGCCTGTTGGCCCACGAGGATATTACTATCAGAAAGTATGTTACCAAGGCTGTTTCGGATATTAATTTTACCCATCCGCTGCTAAAACAGCTTTCAGGGCATTTAATAAACGCCAAATTGAAGGTGGACACTGCAGCGATTATCGAGTATTTTTCGGATAAGTCTGAGCGGGATTCAATATCAAAAATATTATTTGAAGTGAATCAGGACATACCGCCTGAACAGATTGTAACGGATTGTCTAAGAATCTTAAAATCAAAGCCATTAAAAGAAAGAATTCAAACACTTCGTGCGGAAATCAGGGAAAAAGAAACTAAGGGACAGGATCCCGAAGTGGAATTAAATGAAGTGATAAAACTTCAACAGGAATTAAATGAACTGTAAACGTTACAGATACAGCCTGGTGCTGCTTGCTGCACTGTTTATCGCTGATTCAGTCCAAGGCAATGAAGTACAGTTAATCACCTCCCATAAAAAAAACAATGGGACCCTCCTTCGAATTGTAACCAGCAACCGCATCAAAGACCTGGATAACCTGGCCGGGTGGATCGGAAATGAGAACTGGTTCTATGTAACCCTTAATAATACCCGGCTGAGTGATAAACTGGGTGAACTCATTGAATACAGCAGCCCGGTCATAAGCCTGGAAGTATCGGAGAATCGCGAATCCGTGCAGCTGGGGTTCCTATTTGAGCGGCCCCTTGAGGATTTTGAGATTTTTCACTCAGAGGCCACAAGGGTTATATTGGTGCAGGTCTGGGAATCCGTTGGCGACAGCATTCGCTCGGAGGTCCAACTCTCCGAAAACCAGAATGAAAACATGGTATTTTCCCTGCCCAAGAAGGAGGCCAAGGGATCGCCATTTTATGATTCTTTCATATACGCCCGTGACAAGTATGGACCAGAAAAGTACTTCGTATGGTATGATAAGTGGTTCAGTACCGAGGATGTTGTAGGAGACGACCTGGAGGCCGATCCGCAGCCTGTGAAAGTGAAAAAGATTCAAAAATCGTTCATTGGACCCTCGCTGGCAGAAAAAAAGGAAAAAGAACCAGATCAGGCAGCAGAGAAAACACTGCGCCTCAAAATTACTAATATCCTTGAAAGAGGCATGCTGCATCACGGCATCAACAGGCCCAGGGATGTAAAGAAACTGCAGCAGGCCCTGACCCTTTTGGGGTATGACCTGGGAACAGAAGGTCCTGACGGTGACGGTATCGACGGCGGTTTTGGGGATATGACCGAAGATGCTGTCATTCAATTTCAAACGGATATGGGTTATTCACAGGAAAATATTGACGGCATTGTGGGGTTGTACACTCTCAATGGGCTGATCAGCGAATTAAAGCGTGTTGGAGTTGAGATCCCGGAGGAAAAATCCTACACGGTGGCGCCCACCAAACCTCGAACCAGGAAACAAAAGGATTATTTAATAACCAAGCTTCCCCGGGAAAAGCAATCAGCTGCACAGCCAAAATTGACTCTCCATCTTCCTGAGCGTGAAACTGGCAGATCCTATGTCAAAATCAACAGCAACCTAGATGGCGCAGATGTTTTTATGGATGGCACCTACCTTGGTAAAACACCTATCCCCAAAAAACTGTCCGTGAGGCCGGGCTGGCACCGAATCCGGATGGTGAATCCTTTCGGCCCTCCTCCCCAGTTTGTAATTGCCATTCCAGACTATCAGGATATATTTGTCAGCGCAGGCCGGACACAGACCATCCGTTTTAAACTGTTTTCAGCAGCTCCTGATTCAACCATATAGCATGTTAACCATCTCTCCGGCTAAGCCCATACTTGGGATTCTAGTTGGACTCTTTATATTATCCTGCATCCAGGCGCAGGAGAAGGCGCCCGTTTCCATCGCAGAACTGAGAATAAAAGAAAAAGATAAAGGTCTCAATTTAGAATTCATTTTTTCCCATACCATTGGCAGCAATGATATTTCAGGATGGATAGACCGTGAAAAATGGCTGATCCTTAACCTGTATAACATTCAGCCACCGGCAACGGATTTTTTTGCGGATTATGTTTCATACCCGATCCAGGAAATCCAGCATTCCATGTCTGTGGACGCGGTCCAGATTTCAATCCACCTTTCCCGCCCATTAAGATCCTTTGACGTGATTCGTCACCTGAACAGCAACGAAGTCCTGATCAATGTTTTGTATGACGAAGGGAACTATGACGGGGAAACTTCAGATGTAAAGCAATCCTTTATCTTTCCAGACCCCAAAGACAGCCAGAAAAAGCAGCATCCACTGTCCTGGAAGGAACAACGGGTTCGTTCTTCCATCCGTATTCTCTGTGACACCCCGGGACTGCCAATTTATGTGGATGATAAAATGGTGGGCCATTCACCCCTGGACTTTGGCGTGGATGTATTGCCTGGCTGGCATAAGGTCGGTTATTTCCCGGAAGATCCCACCAAAATGACCAAGATCCGCACCCCCAATGAAAAACTGGTTAACGATATAATGCGCATGGGTTTGATGGACGTTTTTGTGGATGAAGGGGATGAGGCCACGGTAGTACTCAATTACCAGTCTTTAGAGGGAGAGGTCTTCGACTATAATGAAAAGGTCCGCACCGGATCTTTTATTGGATTTGGAATATTTTTCCTGGTTATCCTGCTCTTAAGCTGGGGGATGGCATAATTAGCCTGTTTTCCCGAAACCTGCTCCGGGCATTTTTCTTCCTGTTTTTTCTTTCTTCCCTGTTTTCCAAAAATAGATTTTTTATTTCCGGTATTGTGATCAGCGAAAATGGCCGGGGTGTAAAAAAAGCCCGCGTAATCCTGATGGATCCTAACGGGAAAAAAGTAAAAGGCGGGAAAACAAATAAGAAGGGCGAGTTCGTATTGAAAAAACTTGAACCGGGATCTTACACTCTCCAGGCTATCCATAAAAAATTGGGTACCGGCACTGCAGCTATAACAGTGAAAGATAAGAATTTACAGGTGAAAATTACCGTCCCTTCCAAACCGGCTCCGCAACAGACTGCTGGATCCAGGGAAAAACAATTTGATCAAAATCCCGGCAGTAAATATTTCAAATACTGGAGCCCCTACCGACGTTCATTATCCATAGAAGGCAATCCGCAAACATTTTATGGCGACCCCTTTTATGAGGCGACCTACAATAAAGATAAACGTATCAAAACGGTTACGGAGTATGATAGTGAACGCAATCCTCTCCATACCTGGAATTTAAAATGGACGCGCAGCGGAAGCCGGTCGGAATACTATGTGGAATTTCACAGCCGCGGTCCTATTGCCCGGCTGGACCCCAGATTGTACTCTCACCAGCTCAGCGAGGTCCGGCCGGGATGGAAGGCCCGCTTTTCAAGCCGCAGGGACGGCAGGCCCAAGGAGGTAAAAGTGGAAGACAATATTGGAGTCCAGTATTATACCTACAAATTCACGTATGCTCCCCAGCTAGATTCTAACCTGGTTATGGAAGTGATCGAATCCTCATATTTCCGATCTGACAGCACATTTGAAGGCCGGCATTTAGTATTTATGGAAGAGGGAGAATGGCTGCGCATGATCCAGTATTACAATCGAAAAAACAGCAGCATTTATACCCTGGAGTACATTCATGACCCCAATATGGAGGAAACAGTGGAGATTCGGCTGGATTCCACTGGTCGGGAAATTGACCGTAAAATCATTCCCTTCATGCAGCCGGACCAGTTTGCTTACACCCTGGAATGGACCGGACGGGAAGTGGTGATCCACGAAATAGAAGATGTCTCTGTGGAGCAGGAAGGCTTGTCTGCAGCCATGGAAAAGCCTGTCGAACAGTATACTTCATTGGAATTATTGGCTCCAGTTTACAGGGATGAAATCCTGGATGAAAATCCGCCCAAGCCGTTCGGGACTTTCGTTGTCGGCAAGAGAAATGTAATGCAATTTGGTTCCACCGGGTTTGGTATGGAACTGCAATGGATAAACCATTTTTCCAAGCAGGCGCTAAAAAACTTGAAAACCATAGGTTTTTTTGGTGTGGCCCGCTCGGATATCAGCAGTATTTTGTTTTTTCTTCCTGATTATTACCAATTAGAATACAAATATGGAATAGGCATGTTTACCCTGGGCTACGGCCTCACCATGGGTTTTTCCCTTACGCCTCTGATCAATCTCATGGATTTGGATCTGATACCAACACAGACAAAGATCGGCCTGGTGGGCAATGCTGTTTTGGCCAATGGTGTATTGGAAGATATAGATTACACCTACTGGGCGACGATTGGGGTCAGTATCACATTTTTAACAAGATAAAAATAAAAGCAGCCTTATAGGATAGTATTATAAATAGGTCTTATTACTTATCGCGGGTCTTCCAACCGTTATCTATGATAATCTTCTTCAATATTTCGACGTCTGGGTGATCTGCGCGCATACGTTGGTGTTTTACAAGGTATTTTACCGCATTATTGACCTGTACTATATCCTCTTTATGACTATCTGGATCTATTTTCACCTGAGCAATAAACTTTGCTCTGAGTTTCTCTGCAGCAGCGATGGCTCCTGCGTCCTCTTCATAACATAGTGATTCCATTAACCGCAGCAGTTTTTCCTTCCCTTTCCTGGTTGCCGCGTCTTTGCGGATATTGGCTGCTGTTTCCGCCCGCTTAGCAATAGTCGATTCAAAAGAAAGCTTGCCGTCTGTTCCACCTTCAATCGGCCTTTTGCGCAATTCACGATACCATATGTTTCGAAACTGGACAGGGTTGCCATGATCCTGAAGTTTAAGCGGTCCTTTATCCGGGAACGGCCTTGGCCGGGACCGTTTTTTATGAACTCCTCCCCCTTCCAGGGGAGTACCATCCTGGATAACAATTCCATTCAGCAGAACTGTCAAAGACCCCCCGTCCAGGACCTTTCCATCCCCGTGAACCGGGCGACGGAAAATGATATCATAGGTCTGCCATTCCCCTGGCCCGTTTAACGCATTGACCATGGGCGGCATTACGCCGTATACGGATCCTGCAAAACCGTCCGGATAGGTTGGGTTATTGTAATTGTCCAGGACTTGGACCTCTGTTTCGCCCATCAGAAAAACACCGCTGTTGCCGCGGCCCTGACCGCTGCCTACAATTTTACTGGGTGCTGCCCACTCGATATGCAATTGACAATCTGCAAAGAGCGCCTTGGATAGCAAATCACCAGCTCCATCCACGGATATCAAAGCGCCATTTATTACTCTCCAGTTTTTTTTCCGTTTGGGTTTTTCATGCTCCCAATTCGATTTGAAAGATTCCTGGGAACCATCAAAAAGTATTATTGCGTCAGAAGGCGGGCTTCCGGGAACCTCTCCGGGATCCACCCGCAGCGGCTGCGAACGGTTATTATCATGGATAGCCCAGGGATGTGTCTTATCAGGCGGGTCGCCATAGAATTGAGCGCATAAGAAAGGTATAAAAATAAAAAGGGAAAGTGTTGCGCCAAATAAGCCGCGAAAGAAGTTCAGGTTAGAATTCATACCCCAGGGAAATTCCGCCGCCTACCCAGCCGGTGATACCATCACTCTTTTGAATCATATTTGCCCGTGTTGCCAATCGAATTTCAATAGGCATATCTCCAAGGGGGAGGTCCAGGTTGACACCGCCAATAAAGCCTGTACCTTCATGATAAACACCAGAGGCGGCAGTAATGCTGAAACTGAATTCATTAAAGAATAAGCCCGTATTAACTCCCACCTGGTAAGCCATACCACCAAATTTTCTGCCGACATAATTTGCTTGTTTTGACGCTTCTGTCCCTTCAAAAATGTAGCGCAGTATTTCTATATTAACAGTGGCATAAAAGGGCCCAGCCTGGAATCCAAATGGTGTCCCAATAGAGAGACCAACTACCGGGTTTGATTTATCATAATAACTGAAAGTTTCAGTTACATAAACCGGATACCCTAAATAAAGGTTCGCACTGTAATTTAGTTCCAGCTCTTCTTCCTCTTCATCTTCTTCACTGTATTCCATTGCTTCCTGGTTGTAGGATTCACGAAGGCCATCCTCGGCCGGTAAAAGACCTATAAAAAGGAAAGGAATGATAATAAATAATTTTCTCAAGATATATACCCCGTCTATATTTTCAATTAAATAACGAGGGTAATTTATTATTATTCTCAATAAAACAGGCTACCTCAATACTACTCATCTAGTATAAAAAAGAAAGCCCCGAGAACGGAGCTTTCTTTTCTTTTTAGATTAAGAATTAGAAACCAATAGTAAGGCCAAGGCTCCAAGTCATAGGCATGCCCATGTGGACATATGCACTGCCAATTGTACCATCTGAATCACTAACATAACCTAAATATTTTTCATCGGTAGCATTAAAAACAGATAAGTTAACACCAACATCATATCCTGCTAGACCCAATGAGTACGCAGCATGCAAGTTTATTAACATTCTCTGGGGAGCTTTATAGGCTTGTGTATCTTGGTCACCATCTGATGTCCTTGAAGTTGGACTAAAATTACCATAGTAATTATCGCTTGTCTCAACTTCAGCAGAAAGAGCTAAAGGGCCTTGATTGAATGTACCAATCAAGTTTAATTGAGATTGAGGCGCACCGCCAACTTTTAGACCTTGTATATATAGGTTGTAAGCTACCGTACTATCTGGGTTTAATTCATCTGGGTAATATGTAGTAGATACATTTTCAGTGTACTCCCAATTGCTAAAATGACCTACAATATCAAATCGTAATGAGGGCATTAGTTTATAAGCAAAAGAATACTCTAAACCTGAATGGGTTTGGCTTAATCCTGTAATATTGGCATAACCGTCTGTACCCGTACCTGTAATATTATCAACACCTACTCTTATTTGTCGATCCTGCCAAACTGTATAATAATAGTTCATCGAACCGCCTAAACTTCCACCAAGCAGACTGAATCTGGTACCAAAATCAGCAAATGTGGCTTTTTCGTTTTGATAATCTTCAGTAAGTAACCCAGCATAATCATCAATTACTTTATCAAAAGATGGTGTAAGCGATGTCATACCAACATTAGTAAAAAGAGTTACATCATCGTTCAAGGCGTAACTTACTCCAGCTTTCATCTGATTCCCATTTGCAGGATCAGATTCAACTTCTTTCTCACCTGCAATGAATCGGTTATGGTAATTGAAGCTCGTGGTAGTAAACCCGCCCATTACAAAAGAATTTAATGCACCTGCATTGTAATCAACCTGAGCATAACCACCAGCCCAGCTAATATCATTTGTAAAATCATAGGCAATTTTGTCGCCCAGAGTTTTATATAATGCTGCTCCTGATTCATTTTTATTACTTGTACTGTAGTAAACATCACCACCAAGCATATCATATATCTGCCTATAATGCTCGATTGTAGCAGTTCTTACGTCAACTCCAGCAGTAATTTTCATATTCTCATTCATTTGATACAAGGCTTTGCTCATTAATCCGTATGTGACATGGTTATTTCTGCTGCCTCTAAGAACTGCCGTAGACTGATTACCTGTAATCCCTAGAGTTTGTCCCAATGAATCAATCGGATTAGAAGAATTTGTCAATATAACCGATGAAAAATCACGATATAATCCATCAGATGTTTTTGGGAAAGATCCATATCTCCCTGTCCCACCACCTTCACCGCCAACATGCAGAAAAGTGGTTATAACATCAAGAGACTCACTGGCTTTCATATAGTGATTCAGCTGTGTTATAGGCCTGTAAAAGTAATTATGCCTAGCAGTAATAGCGTTATCATAGTATCTGTCAGTTTCTTTGAAATTCCATCCTGAACCCGGCATCCAGTCAGCTCTTGCTACCTGACCAAGTGCTGTGGCCGCTGCGTCTGATATAGTATTGTATTCAGTATTGTAGCTACGACCAACTTCATCTTCTGCTGTTGCTTCTGTATCCCCTAACTCCTTTGCATATTCATAGTCCCATGTTTTTAGTTTTGCGCTGTAGAAAGCATGGCCATGGCGCTGGGGTGAGCCCAGAGTAATAAACTCAAAACGGTTCTTATCATTCAAGGCATAGGAACCATTCAAATAATAGGATGTAGCATCAGAATATGTTCCATCTCTTCCGCCATAACTATCTGCAAATCTTTTGCCAAGTGCGACCGTTAAATTTGCTTTACCACCCATTATTAAGCCTGTGTTTGCCTTGACAGTGAACTTATTATGATTACCGTTTCCCAATAGATATTTTACACTTCCCGATGCATCCTGGCTTGGTAAAGCGCTGACAAAATTAATTGTTCCGCCAACACTTGGTGTAGCCAGATTCACGGCACTTTGGCCACGCTGAAGCTGTACACTGGTACCTATATCGGCTAGGACTGACCAGTTTGAAAAATAAAGATTTCCATTTTCCATATCATTAACTGGTATACCATTTATTAAAAATGATGTATAGTTATCAGTAAACCCTCTCACCGCTATATTCTCATCATCGTAGCCGCCACCATTTGTTTCAGTATATACATTAGGCGTTAGACTTAGAGCTTGGGGAATGCCTCTAGTACCTAATCGCAACTCTAGTTCTTCTGGACTTACATCCGTATAAGCAATACTGGATTTTGCATCTACTCTGTTAGCAATTACATCTAATCCTGACATCTGTAAAGCTGATGCAGCAAGTTTAAAATTCACAGTGCGTGCAGCTTTCTGGCTTGAACTGGAATACCCGATCATAGATGCGGTAAGGGTTGCACCATTTGGCACGTTACTAATTGTAAACGCACCACTAGCGTCCGCTGCCGCACCCAAGTCGGTACCTACCGCAACCACATTGGCACCCGCCAGGGCTGCACCGGTAGCAGCATCGGTAACGGTACCGGATACGGTCATCTGCGCAAAAAGGAATGAGGATATTGTTAAAATAAGAATAAATCCCAGAGATCGCATAGAACGATTCATGTGTATTCTCCTTGTTTGGTGTTGTAAGATTATAATCTACCCAAGATTACTAGCCCCGGAATTTCTGGACAATGTCCTATAGGTACAAAAGAATATTTGTTAATTTTTTATTTTCGGGGATGTAGTTACCTAACAATAACTCAGAACATATCCAGGGTTGAACTGTCAGTAATGGGACGTATGCAGTCCGGGGAATTATTACGGGGCGAATTAACCATAGTCGAAACAGGGTAAAAACCCAGATCTCCCCTGTACGGAACCAGCAGGTTGCTAGCTGCATGAAGCGGGTTTTGGTCGCTGCCCAGCCAGGTATCAAGGTCCCCGGAATGCAGGATCACAGGCATACGGGTGTGGACATGGGCAATGCTTTTCTTGGGCACAGTGGTGATCACGGTGTAGGTCAACAATTCATCTCCGGCGGAGGATGTCCAGGCAGACCATAGACCGGCCATCGGCAGAAGCCTGCCCCGGGGGTGATGAATATACACAGGCTGCTTCGTGGCGCTGCCCCTGCGCTGCCATTCATAATAACCATCGGAAATAACTACACACCTGTTGCGGGGCACCAGGTTCTGGAAGGAAGGCTTTTCCAGTAACGTTTCCGAACGGGCATTGATCAATTTTGAACCCATAGTTTCATCTTTGGACCAGCTGGGAATAAGTCCCCATTTCATAGGTCTGACAATACGGGAATCATTTTCCTGGATCAATATGGGTGAGAATTGTGCCGGAGCAATATTATAGCTGGGGGTATAGTTATCAGGGTCTTCCCATTCTCCAATGGCCAATTCCTCAATGATAGACTGCATATCACGGGTCAATGTCTTTCGTCCGCACATAATGGAAATCTACAGAAAAAAACCTTTTGTCAAAAAATTGAGATTGAGAAGTTCAGCGCCGTAAATAACCGAGAAAAAACAAAATGTATAAACTGGTTTTATTGCGCCACGGTGAAAGTGAATGGAACCTGGAAAATCGGTTCACGGGATGGACCGATGTTGACTTGACAAAAAAAGGGGAAATGGAAGCTCGGCTGTCCGGCCAGCTTCTTAAAGAGGGTGGCTACGAATTTGATGTAGTGCACACGTCTGTTCTGATGCGGGCCATTCGCACCATGGAAATCTGCCTGAGTGAAATGGGTGTTTCAAAAATACCGATCCATTATAACTGGCGGCTGAACGAACGGCACTATGGAGCTTTGCAGGGCTTAAACAAGGCAGAGACTGCTGAGAAATATGGAGATGAACAGGTCTTGATCTGGCGCAGGAGCTACAGCACGCCGCCCCCTAGGCTGGAATTGGAGGATGAAAGACATCCGCGATTCGATGAGAAATACCGGGACCTTGATGCCAAAGGCCTCCCGGCCTCAGAGTGTTTGCAGGATACTGTTGAGCGGTTTTTACCTTACTGGCACGAAGTTATTAAACCTGATATCCTATCAGGCAAGCGTGTTTTAATCGTCGCCCACGGAAATTCACTGCGGGCTCTGGTTAAATATTTAGATAATGTATCTGATGATAAGATTGTAGGCCTGAATATTCCTACCGGTGTACCCCTGGTGTACAAACTGGATGAGAAACTGCAGCCCATAAAGCATTATTTTCTAGGTGACCAGGAAGCGATCCAGGCAGCCATGGATGCGGTGGCAGCCCAGGGCAAAGCAAAATAAACTATTTAAATATCCGGTTTAATTCGCCAGACAATCGAGCTCCGCTCTGGAGCAGACGCAATTCAACCAATTCTTTGTTTTTATAGATGTACTCCCACTTCAAATTATCTCCAGAATAGTCGTAACAATGGTTTCGAAAATTTTTAGACTCATTAATGTAGTCCATAACAGTATCTCCCTGCCATTTACGAATCTCGCTGTAATTCACGTCGAGCAACAAATAATTTGCATATTCCGTATAACTCAAATTTTGATGCTCTATTAATTTTGTATCCCAGATACTATGCAGGTTTGTCAATTCGCCAAACCATTTAACTTTTATGGAATTCCCGCCTTTATCTTTCCCATTGCCAACATGGAGAGGCTGATGAAGATCCTGGGTTAAATGCACCAGGAATTTTAAGGCAATTTGTTTTTCTTCCTTGGTTGATGCGGTGTTTTTCAGGGTTCCAATAAATTCATTTATTTTCTCAATGGCCTGGCCTCTATACTTCCCCGGCTCATATTCTTCCCCATCGGGAATTGTACAATAATGCCAGTCCCAGGCATGATCCCATTCAGGATCTGCTTTAATTTCATCTCCCCAATTGCTGATCCTGGAAAGGTCATGGTGACCAATGAGTTTTTTGATCTGCATTTTGGCATTTTTGGTGAGATAGGTTTCAGCTATTTCCCCCACGATCCGATGTCCCGTGTTGCCCCATGCAAGCAGCGATTGCGATAGCAAAATAAAGACCAAAACCAGGTATTTAATTTTCATTATCTGAGCAGGTGCCTGATATTATCAATTTTCCCGTCAATTTCGGGATTGGGTTCAATGTCCAGTATATGAGCAATCATTGGATATAAATGAATATTTTCAAATGGTTCGGAAATTATCCCGTTTTGAAAATCCGGTCCTCCTGCGGCAAAAAGAGTGTGCATGCTCATTAAAATATTATCATAACCATGGGTGCCTCCCGCGGGTACATACGCGCCGGCAGTATCAGAACTGCTGATGGCCTGGTTTTTGATATACCAGCCCTCCTCAGCCAGTAGCAGTGCATCCTTGATGCGATAATGATTTTTAAAATGAAACCGGTCCGGAATTTCCTGTTTTAAGAACACAGAAATATGGGGTGCTTTTTTTAATGCAACCACTGCTTTTTCAACTTCCCCTTCGCTTTCACTGTACAGCATGGCGTAGGGGCCAGAACCTTCCTGAATGACGGTTCCTATATCGATATAGTCTGACAAATTCACCGTTCGATCAGAACTGATCTCTGCCATGCCGTGATCGGAGACTGCGATAATATTCAACTGTGGATAAATATCAAGATTGCTCATTTTTTCAACAATAATACCAAAAATAGAATCCATATGAGTTACCATTCGTCCTGTCTCGGGACTTTCAGGGCCAAAATCATGACCTGCACCATCCGGTTCATGAAAATATAATAAACAGAGTCTGGGTCTTTCACTGACTGGCAGAGAAAACCAGTCAGCCACAGAATCAATCCTTGCCTCGAATGGAAAATCATGATCGTATCGTTTCCACCTGCTGGGATAGACACCCTTGATAGGTGCTTCTGAGCCCACCCAGAAATAAGATGCTGTTTTGACACCCTGTTTTTCTGCCGTGACCCAGATCGGTTCCCCGCCATAGAATTTTGGATCCTCCACCTTAGACCGGTCACTCATAGTATAATTTTCATCCAGCACAGGATCATAAAAATGATTTCCCACCAACCCGTGGTTTTCAGCATACATGCCTGTGGCAATGCTGTAATGGTTCGGGAATGTTTTGGTGACGAAGGAGGGTTTCATCCCCACAGCACCTACACCGTTTTTTATGAATGTATCGAAGTTCGGTGTATTGTACCTGACCAGGTAATCCGCCCGGAAACCATCAAAAGAAATAAGCAGAACATAGGCATCCTGCTGGCCCTGTCCACATGATAAATAAAAAAGGGTTATAAAAAATAATAACAGGCAATGTTTTTTCATTTAATTCAGTGGGACAAAACCCAATATCATCCGGGGATATTTATCTGTAGCGATGAGAAAGCCCCTTTTATCCATACGAACAATACCTTCCCAGTTCCTTGATTCTTTTTCTTTGAGGACGAGCTGGATCGGTGACCTGTTCGTCATTTTGATCTGCCCATTATCGATCTGGAATTCAACAAGACGTTCCACGCCGTCAATTTTGGAATGCGATAACCCTTTGCGATGATGTTCAAATACCGCGTCATTCGCAGGTTTAAGCAGTTTCCGATCCCCTGGCCATAAATAATTAATGGCCCAGAATTTTTTGAGCCTGTCCAGCCTGGTGACATCATTGATGCGGTATTCGATGAAAGGATGATCAATTTTCTCTACTTTCTGATCAGCCAGTGATACGGTATACTGCCAGGCGCTTTCTCTAAGGTTTCTGCCGTTGGCTTCAAAATAAACTATGGTTTTATCCTCATGGATTAACAGCGACTCAAATGTGAAATTTTTCACCTGTACCGGTACAGGCAGTTCCAACAGATTTTTCTCCGGTATCATAATTTCAAACGATTCCGGATTAATGGTCCCCCAGGCATAGTAACCATGCATTTCTTTATCATTTTTCGCTTCCAGGGTAATTGCCACAAATTCATTCTTGAATGCGATTGCTTCAAATCCTTGAAAACCCGGGATTATTTTTGAATAATCAGCCGTTTTAAATGACACCTGCCTGGGTTCTATGGGTTCAGGTGTGGCGCTTCTGAGCTGTTTCTTAATTCTTTCCTTTGGAATCATATATACAAATCCGCCCAGATTTTCCGGCAGCAAGACCAGATTGTCCTGATACCATTCCAGACCTGATATTTCCTGCTTTTTATCTGTGATCAGACCCGATAATTGGATTTCCTTAAATTCGACTTCCCTGCAAATTCCGAGGGATAAAAAGAGAATGATAATTATTATTTTCATTTAATTTGGCTCGGAATATAATTCAATTATTTTTTTAGAAATCGATTAAGAATTCCATTGGTTGGCTAAAGAAAACAATAGATCATAAGAAAATATCCCTGTATTGTGTCCATCTTTCCAGAAAGGCCGCAGGGCATAATATCCCACTGGCTGGATACCTGTAATTTCATAACTGGTCTCAGTTAACGCCTTAGCCGGTCCTTTATAAACATTCCCAAATACATCTTTTTCTCCGGCACAGGCTGCACAGGGGCAATTCTCTCTTAGTAATGCTAAGGGCAGCGCATGTTCCGATTCATCACTCCATTGCAAAAGAAGCAGGTCATTGACTATTTCATGGTGGGTTAATTGTACTTCAGCCACTATTTCATAAGAACCAGTTTTGTTGATTTCACAAAATTCCCGGTCTGGAGCACAGCAAAATAAACACCGCTTGGGCGTCCGCCGGCATACCATTCAATTTCATATTCTCCCGGGGAAAAGGGTTTATTAATAAGAGATTCTACCATCCGGCCGGTTATATCAAAAATACGCAGAGACCCATTGCTATATGTCTCGATTGAGAACCGAATGGCCGTGACCGGGTTAAAAGGATTAGGGTAGGCTGGGAACAGCATCATTTTTTCCGGTACCTTTGGTTTAGATTTTACTGTAAGTACTGGTAAAGAAGTTGTACTGAAAACAAATCCGCCATTATTTATCATCACCATGTGAGGCGGAATATGAATTTCCGGTTTAATCAGCGTTGCATAAAATCCGCCAACAAGTGTTGAATCTGTTACCTCCGAAATTTCCATTTCACCGGCAAGCCCCAAGTACAAATTACTGGACAGTCCAAGAAACAATCCTGTTAATAATGTATCCAGATTCAGAGAATCTCCGCCCGTAGTATCTGTAAATACGGCAAACAATTCTGTCACAAAAGCTGAATCCAGACCCGGCATAAAAACAACAATGGTTTCCAGGCTTAGGGGATTTTCCAGATCACCCTGTCCCGGGATGTTCCATGTCCGCGGCTGGACAGGAAATGTTGTGTCCTGCAGAAGGGTAAAAAACAGATCAAATCCCCCATCTTCCTGTTCCGTAATTGCCGCCATAATGAAGTAAGATGTATCCGTCCCCTCCTGATTGAAAGCAAAGCCGGCTGTAATTGAATCTTGAACAGTAGACGAAAATGATCCATTGACAGTGCCGCTGTAGTCAAAAGTGATCTCTCCCTGGTAAAGATTCTGGGCTGCACCTAAAGAACAAATGAATAGTAAACGGAGTTTCATGGCTGAAAATAATTTTTCATTAAAACGAGAACATACTTTTACTTCTTAGGATAAACTGGCAAAACTAATTTACTGCTATTATATGAAGTTTTTCCTTTAACACTACCTGGTTATACAGTTATTTCAATTAAAAATGTTTGCCTTAGACCCTGATTTCATCCCTGCTTCCGATAATACTATCCTAATAAAATTTGGAGATGGGATCTCAGAAAATTTACATCTGCAGGTTTTGTCTTTTACCAAATATCTCCTTAAAAATCCAGTAAACGAAATCACCAGTATTTCCCCTGGCTACAACTCAATACTGATACGGCTAAGTAATACCACATGCCTTGATAAAAGTATTGATCTGCTGAAAACGATTGGAAAATCGATCCGTTTTGACCAAGGCATTGAACAGCGCAAGATTGAAATCCCCGTATGCTACAATCCGCAACTGGGCCTGGACCTTAAACGTGTGATGCGGCATACAGCGTACAGCAGGGATGAAGTAATTAAACGCCACACTTCAGGCAGCTATCTGATCCATTTTATCGGTTTTTCCGCCGGGTTCCCATACATGGGGGGCATGGATGAAACACTGGCAACACCCCGCCTGGATTCCCCACGCAAAACCGTACCCGTGGGGTCTGTGGGCATTGCCGGAAAACAGACCGGTATCTATCCGCTGCCCACACCAGGAGGCTGGAACCTCATTGGCAGAACACCCCTGAAACTATTGAAAAAAAATCATCCAGGAACCAGCCTCGTGCGTATGGGTGACCGCATTCAATTTCACGCAATTGACTTGGATGAATATGAACGCCTGAGGTCCCACCAATCATGAATGTAATGGTAATAAGGCCGGGTCTGCAGACTACCGTGCAGGACCTTGGCCGTAAAGGATATGCACACCTGGGAATCTCAGCTGCCGGCGCAGCGGACTCTCTTTCCCTCCGGCTGGCCAACCTGCTCGTGGGCAATCCCGAACATGAATCTGCGCTGGAGATGACCATCATCGGCGGGGAATACCTATTCCAGCAGGATGCCTGTATCGCCCTGGCAGGCAGTTTATTCCCTGCACAAATAGATGGAAAAGAATTCCCCTACTATCAAGCCTGTCATATAAAAAAAGGTGCTAAGCTTACGATCGGCCCCACCCGGGATGGGGCACGCTGTTACCTGGCGGTGCAGGGCGGTTTTCTATTAACACCTCAACTGGGTAGCCATTCCACGCATATTATGACCAAAATTGGGGGACTCGACGGCGGGATATTGCAGAAAGGACAAGAAATAAATATTGGTGATCCAGATCAAAAGGCAGCAGGCATAACATTGAATCAAACGATTCAACTGGACAGATCAATCCTGCGCATCACCAGAGGGCTGCAGCACGATTGGTTTGACTCTGCAGCCTGGAAAGCACTGCAGGAGAGACCATATACAATTTCCCAGGCCTTTGACCGCATGGGGCTGCGAACAACAGGACCGGCAATTCATTCCCTCACTGCCCAACAAATTACCACCGAAGGGATTCCCCTTGGCGCGGTTCAGGTTCCAGGTAACGGCAGGCCCATTATTTCCTTTGTTGACCACCAAACCACCGGGGGCTATCCCAAAATTGCCAACGTTATCACCGCAGATATCTGTAAAGTCGGGCAGCTTAAACCGGGGGATAAATTTCAATTTCAACTGGTTACCATGAAGGAAGCTGAGGCTCTACGGCTTAAACAGGAGTCCTTTGTGGAAAAATTAACACACACAAGACAATGATGGATATCAACAGTGATATGGGGGAATACCCCGAATTTCTGGCTAATGGTCTTTATGAAAACCTGATGGATTATGTGATTTCCATCAATCTGGCTTGCGGCGGTCACGCCGGTGAAGAAGACATGATGGAAGAGACAACCCGGATCGCCAAGACAAAGGGAGTGAATGTGGGTGCCCACCCCGGCTATCCTGACCGCGAAAATTTTGGTCGAGTGGATCTGGAAATGAATGCAGGTGAACTGCTGGCAACAATTCGTGACCAGATTCAGCTGCTGGCGGATATTACTGAAGGTCAGGGTCTGGCCCTGTCCCATGTAAAAGCCCATGGCGCCCTTTACAATCGTGCTGCCCAGGACAGAGCTGTAGCCCGCACTATCGGCGCAGCTGTACTGCAGGTGAATCCGCAATTACCGGTAATGGGTTTGTCCGGTTCCGTCATGCTGGATGTATTTGCCGAGATGGGGCTGACGGTGATGGGGGAAGCATTTGCAGACCGTACATATGAAACGGACGGCAGTCTGCGCAACCGAAAATTCCCCGATGCTCTGATCACAGACCCGGCACAGGCGGCAAAACAGGCCAAATTAATTGCGAAAGGAAAAGTTATTGCAGTGGACGGCAGTGAATTGGAAATTGAAGCTCAAACTATCTGTATTCACAGCGATACTCCCCATGCACTGGCCATTGCCGGAGAAGTTCGCATGGCTATGAATAAATAAAAAAGCACACCTAAATTCCATAGACAGAAAATGAATTATCCACCTTCCTGATCTCTTGAATCTTAGAATGAATACCGAACAGAAAAAATTATTGAAGCGTTATAACAGCCGCTTCTTATTTAAAACAGTTTCTTTTTTTAAACTGCCGCTGGCATTTTTTGCCGGGTTGAAAATTGTGCACATCGATGAACATGTTTCCAAGGTAAGTACCCGACTCAGTTTCATAACTAAAAACCCATTTCGATCCACTTATTTTGCTGTCTTAAGTATGGCCGCGGAACTCAGCACTGGTTTATATGCATTGTTGTTTATCACTGGCATCCAGCCCAGTGTTGCCGTAATTATTACCGGTCTTAATGCCCGCTTTCTAAAGAAAGCAACCGGAACTACCATTTTCACCTGCCGGGAAGGTGAAAAATTAAGACAGGCCGTTGTCCAGGCCCTGGAAACAGGCGAAGCGGCGGTAACAACTGTAAAATCCATTGGTAAAAACGAAGCCGGGGAAACTGTGGCTGAATTCGAGTTTACCTGGTCTTTTAAGCAACGAACAGTTTAAGGATGAAAAGAGCAGTTATCCTTCTGTCCGGCGGGCTGGATTCCACCACCTGTCTGGCAATTGCCAGGAAACAGGGATTCGACTTATTTGCCCTGACAGTAAATTACGGTCAGCGCCATGTCTTTGAATTGCAATCGGCGAAAAATGTTGCTCTGTCTCTTGATATTGAAAAACATTCTGTGCTGGATATTGATCTGGCTCAATTCGGCGGTTCAGCTTTAACAGATGATATTGAAGTGCCTAAGGACCGGGTTGAATCAGAGATGGCTAATATTCCTGCAACTTATGTTCCTGCCCGGAATACGGTCCTGCTCTCCGTGGCCCTGGCCCGAGCAGAAACCCTGGATTCTTTCGATATTTTTATTGGAGTGAACGCCCTGGATTATAGCGGCTACCCCGACTGCCGCCTGGAATATATTGAATCATTTGAGCGAACCGCAAACTTGGCCACGAAAGCTGGTGTCTCAGGAAAAAATTTTCATATTCATACACCCTTGATTAACATGACCAAAGCAGAGATCATAAAATCAGGAACCAAACTAGGCGTGGATTATGGATTGACCTTCAGCTGTTATGATCCGCAGGAAACTGGTGCCCCCTGCGGACACTGCGACGCCTGCATTTTACGTTTAAAAGGATTCAAGGAAGCGGGCATTCCTGATCCCCTGAACTATCCAGATTGAATATGTATACCATCAAGGAGATCTATTTTACACAACAGGGCGAAGGGTACCATACAGGCCGGCCTGCCGTATTTCTTCGATTCACGGGTTGTAATCTTTGGACAGGATTCGAAATCGATAGAGAATCTGCAATTTGCTACTGGTGCGATACGGATTTTGTAGGAATGGACGGTCCTTATGGCGGAAAATACTCTGCCGCTCAAATTGCAGATACCGTTCAAAGAATGTGGCCAGAGAATGAGAAAAAACCGTATCTAGTCTGCACGGGTGGTGAACCGCTTCTTCAAATGGATGATGAATTCATATCCACGGTTCACAGGTCCGATTTTGAAATTGGGATTGAAACAAACGGAACGAAAATTCCTCCTGAAGGCATTGATTGGATCTGTGTAAGCCCTAAGGCAAACGCAGAATTCATCCTAAAAAAAGGCCATGAACTAAAGATTGTTTTCCCCCAGTCCGGAATAAATCCCCGGCAATACCAAGACCTGGATTTCGATCATTTTTTCATCCAGCCCATGGATGGGCCAAACCAGGGTGAAAACATTGAAAAATCAAAAGAATTTGTGGTGAAAAACCCGAAGTGGAAATTGAGTCTCCAAACACATAAAATATTGGGAATTCCATAGCTGCATGTCATGTTGAGCCTGACGGGACAGGAATCTATCAACCAATGGATGAGAATTTTAAACCCATGTCGCATTTCGTTAAACTCAGTGTGACCTGTAAATTCGCCTATGGACGTATTTAAAACTTTTTCAATTGAAGCGGCGCGTTCCCTTCCCAATTTGCCGGATGGTCATCCCTGTAAAAATGTACATGGCCATTCTTTTAAAATCACTATTACAATTAGTGGCAATGTGAACACCCACACTGGATTTGTCATGGATTTTGTAGATATTGATACCGCATTTGGACCGCTTGGAAAACAGATTGATCATTCTTATTTAAATGACATTGAGGGACTGGAAAATCCATCTAGCGAGATCCTCTGTAAATGGATCTGGGCAAAACTGCTGCCCGCCCTGCCAGGATTATCCCGGATCGAGATCAGGGAAACGGATAGCACCGGCTGCATATACAAAGGAGACTGACATGGCCAAGGCAGAAGGAAAAACATTTGATTTTTTAGATGAAACACACATCAACCCGGGGTTGCTGGAGATTTTTAATTTTGACAGTCCGGAACAGTATATCAAAACAGAGACAGATGAATTCAGTGCTGTCTGCCCTTTCAGCGGTCTGCCGGATATTGCCTATGTAAAAATAGAATATCATCCCACTGGTGGAAAATGTGTGGAACTGAAATCCCTGAAATATTATTTTATCAGTTTCCGAAATGTAGGCATCTACCAGGAAGCAGCAACCAAGCGCATATATACTGACCTGCGGACTGCATTGGATACGGAACAACTTATGGTCACCACTCTTTACAATATTCGCGGGGGATTCCAAACCACTTGTGTAGAAGGTTCCCTTTCTTAACGTATTACCATGGCCTGGATCAATATGATATCAGAATTAGATGCCAAGGGGGAATTAAAAAGACTCTATAAAAAAGTGACAGAACCTTGGGGCGGCGTAGATAACATTATGAAAATCCACAGTGCCAATCCTGCTACCCTCGATGCCCATCTTGCCCTTTACAAGACAGTCATGTTTGGAAAATCACCGGTTCCGCGGGAAGACAGGGAAATGATTGCTGTGGTTGTTTCCGCGCTAAATCAATGTCATTACTGAATCACGCATCATGAGGAGGGACTCCTCAGAGCCACAAAGAATCACCAATTGGTGGAACAAATAAAAGACAATTATAAAAAAGCGGATATCACTCCGGCACAGCGAGCTATGCTGGATTATGCTGCGAAGCTCACTACAACCCCTGGCGAAATGTGTTCGGAAGATCTGATTCCACTGCGGGAAGCGGGATATAATGACCGCGCTATTCTGGATATTAATCAAATCACGTCTTATTATGCCTATGTGAATCGCATTGCAGACGGGCTGGGCGTCGAACTTGAAGATTTCTGGAAAAAAAATTCCTAATCTAACAGGTTTCTTACAAAACAATTTTTTTATTTTTCATCCATGAGTAATAGCCCTGAGCCTCCAAAACTCGCTCGTGTTCTTACTTTACTGGATGCCACCATGATCAATGCCGGAGGGATTATCGGTTCCGGAATTTTTATGGTTCCCGCCACTATTGCCCTGCTCACCGGCTCCACATCCTTGATACTTGCAGTCTGGGTTTTTGGAGGGTTGATCAGCCTGTTTGGAGCCCTGTCTGTCGCAGAACTGGGTGCCGCCATGCCTCGGGCCGGCGGACAGTTCGTGTATTTAAATGAAGCTTACGGACCGGCATGGGGCTACCTTTACGGCTGGTCATGTGTTGCCGTAATCAATACCGCCAGTATTGCTGCTGTGGGGGTGGCTTTTTCGGAATACCTAGGCTTTTTCTTTCCTCTTTCAACCATGGGTATTAAAAGTGTTGCAATATTATCCGTTATCCTTTTAACCATCATTAATATTCTGGATGTAAAATCCGGGGCCAGGGCTCAAAATATATTCACCCTCTTGAAGATCGGTGCTATCCTGGGCATTATTTCCCTGGGCTTGGTAATGGATGGCGGTTCGGCTGAAAATATTCAGCCATTTTATCCGGATCGGCCGCTCCCCGCCCTTGTGGGGCCGCTGGGCCTGGCTATGGTTTCTGTACTATGGACCTATGACGGCTGGATATTTATTACCTATGTAGCCGGAGAAGTGAAAAATCCTGGGAGAAATATTCCTTTATCCCTGGTATTCTGTATGCTCATCGTTATATCCATATATCTGTTAATAAACTTTGTTTTTACTTATACACTGGGTATTGGAGCCATGGGAACATCAATGCTGGTGGCCTCAGATTCTGCATCCATTTTCCTGGGTGAAAAGGGGGCGGCGCTGGTTTCAATTATTATACTGATTTCACTCCTGGGCGCGAATAATGGCTTTATTCTCACCAGTGCCAGGATCAATTATGCCATGGCCAGAGATAAACTTTTTTTCCAGCAGGCAGCTAAAGTTCATCCAAAATTCAAATCTCCTGCAAATGCACTGGTCATCCAGGCGATGTGGGCAAGCGTTTTGACCTTCTCTGGAACATACAATCAACTGATCACTTATATCATTTTCGCATCATGGATCTTTTATGCCATGTCCTGCGCTGCAGTGATCATACTAAGGAAAAAACGTCCTGAGATGAAACGCCCCTATAAAACACCTGGTTACCCCTATATTCCCATCATCTTTATACTTTTTGCTGTTTTTCTTACCTTCAATACCATACTGGAAGCGCCTAGGGATGCCGCTGTTGGAGCCGGCATAATCCTAGCGGGTCTGCCCTTATATTTTTACTGGAAAAAAACATGATTGAAATTCAAGCAGAAATCGCCAGCGCTATTAAACAACACCGGGATGAAATTGTAGAATTCATCCAGGCAGCGGTACGTTTACCCAGTCTTGCTGACAATGAGGGTCCAGTCCAGAAACTCATCGCAGATAAACTACGTTCCCTTGATTTATATGTAGAACGGATCCCTGTTCATTTTGAAAAAATCAAAGCACACCCAGCGTTTTGTGATGATGGTTACTCCCCTGATTCCCGCTACAATATTCTGGGAAACTGGCAAAATGAAAAGGCTGGAAAATCACTGATCCTGAATGGGCATGTTGATGTAGTGCCTACAGGACCCCCAGAAAACTGGAATGAGTCACCCTGGTCCGGTGCTCTGATAAAAAACAGGATATACGGTCGGGGCTCCTGTGATATGAAGGCAGGATTAAGCGCCGGCATCTTTGCCGTAGAGATCCTAAAAAAACTGGGGTTTGCCCCTAATGGGAGTGTACAGATACAAAGCGTAGTAGGTGAGGAATCCGGTGGCTGCGGCACACTGGCTAATATTGTAAATGGGTATACTGCTGACGGAGCTGTAATTCTGGAGCCGACTTCCCTGAGAATCTGCCCTATACAATCCGGTGCTCTTACATTTAGTATAACGATTCACGGCAGGGCCACGCATGCAGCAACCCGCTGGGAAGGGGTCAGTGCTATTGAAAAATTTGAACTGGTACACCAGGTAATTCAGGAGCTGGAAAAGGACCGGCACCAATCATTCCATGTACAATATTATGAAAGATCAGATCGGGTTGCACCGATTAATATTGGCACAATCCGCAGCGGTGACTGGCACTCGACCGTGCCCGAAAAGCTCATGGCGGAAGGAAGGCTGGGTGTATTTCCTGGAGAAAGTGCCGACGAAGCCCGTACCGCACTGGAAGAGGCAATTGGAAAAGCAGCCGGCCAGGATAAATGGCTGGCAAAAGAACCCCCAAAGGTACAATGGATCGAAGGGCAATTCGAATCAGGTCAAACATCTGTTGAGCACCCTCTGGTAAAAACGCTGCTGGGCTGCCATGAATCTGTAACCAATGATAAAGGGCAGCTGGAAGGAGTGACCTATGGCTCAGATCTACGCCTGTTCACAAATTATGCCAAAATTCCAACTGTGTTATATGGCCCCGGGGATGTTCGTACAGCACATTCCGCAAATGAATATGTTGAAATTGAACACGTAATGACAGCAGTGGATGTTATTGCCAACTTGATTGTGCGCTGGTGCGGCGGAACTGTCGGATAGGCGGCTAGTTTCAGATTGTTGCTTCCAGTTTTTCCGCAGCTTCTGTTATCATTTTCCAGGCCTGCCGTACATGTTTTCCTGTTGTGTGCACCTGGCCTATACAAAGCCTGAGTGTGTACTTTCCAGACAGTTTTGTATGCGTTAAATACAGATTCCCGCTGCTATTCAAATCTGCCAAAAGCAATTCATTGAATTTATCCGACGCCCTGTAGCGAAAACAAACTAGGTTTAAGGGAGCAGGCGCCATAAGCTGGAACCGATCATTTGCTTCAACCCAACCAGCGAATTCCTGACCTAATGCAACATGTCTCCGTATGTACTTTCGCAATCCTTCCACGCCATAATATCGAATCACGCTCCAGAGTTTTAAGGATCGGAAACGCCTGCCAAGAGGAATATGCCAGTCACGATAATCAAATACTGCTCCTGATTGTGTTGCCTGGTTTTTTAAATACTCTGGCAAAACACTTAAAGAATTAATTAGTTCATTCCGATCAGCTACATAGAAGCAACTGCAATCGAAATTAGTCAGCATCCATTTATGAGGATTGAAAGTATAACTGTCTGCCAACTCTAATCCTTCTTGTATATAGCGATATTCCGGACAAAGGGCCGCTGTTCCAGCCATGGCAGCATCCACATGAAGCCATATATTATATATTCCGCAGATCGCACCTATTTTTTTGAGCGGATCAAAAGCCGTACTGGATGTTGTCCCTACTGTGGCGCATACATACACTGGTATATATCCATCTTTTATATCTTGTTCTATTTTATCTTGTAGGTCATCAGGGTTCATTGCAAAAGAATCATCTACATTAATAAATCGTAGGTTTTTTCGACCTAACCCTGCAACCATCACAGCTTTTTCGATGGAAGAATGCGCTTGGCTCGAAGCATAAACGGTCATTTTATCTCTGCAACCGATTTCATTGGATTTACCCTTTGTGGCTCTTTCCCTAGCTGCGATTAAGGCACAAAGAGAGGAACTTGAAGCTGTATCCTGGATTACCCCGCCTCCTGTACCTGTGGATTTAAAACGGTCTGGAAGATCCAGCATATCGGCCAGCCAATCGAGAACATGTGTTTCCATTTCTGTACAAGCCGGGCTTGTTGACCATAACATGCCATTTATTCCCAGCCCGCTGGAAATGAGATCTGCCAGGATTGCGGGGCCGCTGGTATTGCAGGGGAAGTAACCAAAAAAGTTGGGTGACTGCCAGTGGGTTATTCCAGGAATTATAAGTTGATTGAGATCATGTATAATTGTTTCCATAGATTCCCCACTATCGGGGGGAGCATCCGGGAGTCTGGATTTTATAGCACCTGGTGTTACCTGAGACAGCACCGGATATGAATCTACATTTTCATAATAATCAGCGATCCAGTCAATAACAGCATAACCTGTTTTTCTAAATTCTGCAGGGGTCATATGAAGAGATTTTTGTTTATCCATTATTATTTCTTTCTTTTTTTAGTTTCTTAATAATTCTAGGGAATTATACCAGTATTCATTCATTTAAAAAATGTCATATTGAAAATGGTGTCCAATTCCTAGGTAAGATTTTTTACAATCGATCTGGTCCTTTTAAGTAATTTTGCCGTTCATTATTTCAAAAGTATAATTAAATATATACTATATTAAATTTCTCCTAATATGATAAGAAAATAATTATATGAATTTTGGCTGTCAAAACATGGTTGATCCCATCCGCAGGGTACTTATGAAGCATCCCCGGGAAGCTTATCAAAACCAAAATTTTCTTAATGATAAATCTCCGCAGCTAAATTATTACGGCATACCAAATTTTGATAAAGCAATTGCACATTACGAATCTTTCGCAGAATTAATAACATCATTTGGTGCTGAAATTCATTTTTTACCTATTGATGGATCCACATCTCTCGATTCGGTATACACCCACGACCCTTGTGTAATCACTAATGGCGGCGGCATTCTCTGCAACATGGGAAAAGAAGGGCGGCTTTCCGAACCGGACGCTGTTAAGGACTACTTCGAATCCATAGACATACCTATCCTTGGGGAAATTGAAGCACCCGGAACCTTGGAAGGTGGAGATATTGTATGGCTTAATGAACGAATCGCAGCCGTTGGGGAAGGATACCGATCCAATGCCGAAGGAATACGGCAATTCAAGGCATTATTAGGAAATCTGGTTGATGAAGTAATTTCAGTCCCCCTGCCCCATTGGACCGGTCCTGGAGATTGTCTTCATCTTATGAGCAATATTTCTCCTATAGACCATGATCTATACTTGGTGTATTCCCGGTTGCTTCCGGTACCATTCAGAAAATATCTTCTCCATCACCAAATACAGCTTATTGAAGTTCCTGACAAAGAATATGATTCCATGGGCTGCAATGTTTTAGCTCTTGCACCGCGAAAAGTGATCATGATAGAAGGCAACCCAATCACCCGACAACTGCTTGAACATGAAGGTGTGGAAATTCACACCTACGATGGTTCAGAAATCTCGCTGAAAGGTGCAGGCGGTCCCACCTGTTTAACCCGTCCTTTTCTAAGATCGGCATTGTGAGTTACAATAATCAATTCACTGCTGAAACACAGTTGAAGGTATCGCCATTTTTCGAGCGGACATCCAAATTGAATGAATCCCAGGAATGGCGCCGCTGGTCAGGATACCTGGCTGCCACAAATTATGAGCTCACCCACGAAAATGAATATTTCGCCATCCGCACCAAGGCCGCTCTTCTGGATATTACACCGCTATACAAATATATCATAGAAGGCCCTGAGGCCCAGAGATTCCTGGACCGTTTGGTGACAAGAAACATTTACATTTGCAAGGTAGGGCAGGTTATGTACACGCCATGGTGTGATGAATATGGCAAGGTGATTGATGATGGTACGGTTCAGCGATTATCGGAACATAAATTCCGAATCACCAGTGCGGAACCCAATCTAGAATGGCTGCAATATAATGCCACCGGTATGGATCTAATCATTTCTGATGATTCAGTCTCTACCGCTGCGCTGGCGCTCCAGGGTCCCAATTCGCGGGTGATTCTCAATACCACTGCCAATGATTCTTTGGACAGTCTAAAATTTTTCTGGATGATGGATACAAAGTTCGGAGATATCCCAGTATCTATTTCCCGTACTGGGTATACTGGTGATCTTGGGTTTGAAATATGGCTGGATCCAAAAGATGCCCTATCCGTGTGGGACCTGCTTTTAGAAAAAGGTAACCCATACGGTATTACACCTACCGGACTCCAGGCCCTGGATATAGCCCGTATCGAGGCAGGTTTGATCTTATTGGATGTGGATTATATTTCATCCCGTCACGCCATCATTGAGGCCAGAAAATCATCACCCTACGAGCTGGGGCTGGGCTGGGCAGTAAAAATGCAGAAGAAAGATTTTATCGGAAAACAAGCTCTTCAAAGAGAAGTGGCTGGCGGCTCGGAATGGGAATTCATGGGTATTGAAATTCAATGGTCGGAATTGGAAAACCATTATCGAAATGTTGGTCTGGCTCCAAGACTCCCCTCCACGGCCTGGCGGACCAGCACACCTTTATATTACAATCAGGAGCAGGTGGGCTATGCCACCAGCGGTGCGTGGTCACCGATCTTAAAAAGATATATCGCCCTGGCACATATTAAAAGCCCTTTTGCAAAAGAAGGGACTGTACTCGATTTTGAACTGAAGGTGGAACATTATAGAAAACTGACTCCTGCGCAGATTGTGAAAACACCCTTTTTTGACCCGGAGCGTAAACGTTCATGCCCGAAATAAAAAAATACGATGCTATTGTCATTGGTGGTGGCCACAATGGCTTAACCGCAGCTGCCTATCTGGGGCAGGCTGGGAAAAAGGTATTGGTGCTGGAACGCCGTCATGTCCTAGGTGGTGCGGCAGTCACAGAAGAAGTATTTCCAGGGTTTAAATTTTCGGTCTGCTCCTATGTGGTAAGCCTTATGAAACCCAATGTAATGCGGGAACTGATGCTGCCCAGGTTTGGTCTGGAATTGCTTCCTCTGGAAAGCACTTTTACCCCCTTGGATAATGACTATTTGCTTCGCACAGCAGACGGCGATCAAACCTATAGGGAGATTGCTCGTCATTCTGCGCAGGATGCAGAGACCTATATGCGGTTTGGGCCCCTCATGGGCCAGATCGGGATGGCAGTTCGTCCCATCCTAGAAACCATTGCTCCCAATGCCATCCGGCCAACCATATCTGACCTTTCATCCGGAAAAAAATTATTGGATCATATTAAATCGTTGAGTAGCGAACAATTTGAATATTTAACCAAACTCATGACTATGAGTTCAGCAGATTTTCTGGATGAATGGTTCGAATTTGAGCCTCTTAAAGCCACTATGTCTACCAGTGGTATTATTGGCACCTTTATGGGTCCCCGATCCCCCGGTTCAGCTTACGTAATGCTGCACCATTACATGGGCGATATCGATGGTGCCTTTCGTGCCTGGGGGTTCCAGCGCGGTGGAACCGGTGCTGTCAGTATGGCCATTGCACGGTCGGCTGAACACTATGGGGCAGATATCATGACCGAAGCGCCTGTAGAAAAAGTTATTGTAAAAAATGGTCGCGCTATCGGTGTTGCCCTCGAAAATGGGGATGAATACGGTTCTAATATTGTTATTTCTGGATTGGACCCAAAATTATCTTTTTTGAAATTATTGGATGAACATGACCTTCCATCTGATTTTGTCCAGGATATTAAACATTTTCGAATCCGAGGTTCCTCAGGTAAAGTAAACCTGGCCTTGGATGGACTCCCTAACTTTACCTGTTTACCGGGTGGAGGGCACCACCTTCGAGGCGCTATTTCCATCAGTCCAAGCTATGATCATCTTGAAAAAGCATACGATGATGCCAAGTATGGTAATTTCTCTCAAAAACCATTTATGGATATTATTCTACCATCTGTTTTAGACCCCGACATGGCGCCGCCGGGGAAACATGTTATGTCCTGCTTTGTGCAGTACGCACCTTACGATATTAATGGCGGATGGGACGATCATAAACGGGAAGCATTCGGTGACGCGGTTGTAAATGCTATCGCAGAGTATGCACCCAATATCAAAGATATTATCCTGCACCGACAGGTACTGACCCCTGCTGATTTGGAATCTATTTTTGGTCTGACCGAGGGTAATATTTTCCATGGAGAATTGACACTCCAACAATTGTTCTCATTGCGCCCTGCGGTGAAATGGGCAGACTATTCAACACCAGTTAAAAATTATTATCAGTGTGGATCAGGGACTCACCCGGGCGGCGGAATCACTGGCTCCCCAGGTGAAATGGCAGCAAAAAAGATTTTAGGAATCTGGTAATGGCCCAGTTTGATGCAATTGTTATCGGCAGTGGTGTGAACAGTCTGGTCACGGCAGCCATACTAGGTAAAGCAGGTAAAAAAGTTCTGGTCCTTGAATCCCGTAATGAAGTAGGCGGGCTAGCATCAACTTTGGAGTTCGCCCCCGGGTTCAAATGCAATATAATCCATGATACCTTGAAATGGATTGACCCAAGGGTCATGACCGAATTAAACCTGGAATCTCACGGTTTAGAATGGATAATACCGAATGTTGTTCGAATTGCATTAGGGAAGGATGATAAGCATATTACATTCCATCGTGATCCAAAAAAAACAGCGGACTCCATTGCAGATCTTTCCAAAAAAGATGCTGACGTTTGGGAAGAATTCATAACTTATATTGATAAATCTGTCAATTTCTTAGAAAGGCTTTACCAATTGACACCGCCCAGTGTCCCCAATGTGGGACTTTTTGAAGCATTATCCATGCGTTCAATGTTAGGTCCAGTATTTAAGCACGGTTCCCGCGGTGTTGTAGATCTGATGCGCGTAATGCCCATGATGATGCCGGAACTGATGGACGAATGGTTTGAAAATGCATTGCTGCGCAGTGCTGTGGCCACTGCCGGAATCCATCATTTATCTTTCGGCCCCTTCGCCGCTGGTACGGGATACAATCTATTGCACCAGCACACCCACAGCGGTGGTGTATTCCACAATATAAAATTTGCAAAAGGAGGTACGATAGGATTAGCCAATGCATTGAAAACAGTGGCTGAATCTTACAACGTTACGATTGAAACCAATTCACAAGTGAGTTCAATCGATACGGATAATGATATTTGCAACGGTGTTACCCTTGTGAATGGAAAATCAATTAAGGCAAGCATCACTGTATCCGGTCTTGATCCTCAGAATACATTTATTAATCTTGTTGGGGCACCAAAATTGAATCCAAATTTTCAGACACAACTCCGAAATATTAAATATCGTGGCAGTACTGCCCGGATTCACTTTGCTTTAAAAGATTTACCCCAGATCAATAATATTTCAGCGGATATGATGAAAACCGTGTTTTCTATCGCTCCAACGATTGAGTACCAAGAAAAAGCTGCCGATTCTGTTAAATATGGAATTGTAGCCAACGAGCCAACTGTGGAATTCACCATCCCATCTTTTATAAATCCTGATTTTGCACCAGATAGTAAACATGTTCTCTCTGCCACGGTTCAATATGCCCCCTATCATTTGCGTAATCAGAAATGGACCAATTCAATAAAAGAAGATTTAATTAAAACTGTGACCCAAATGTTGGAAAATTATATTCCAAATTTTCCAACAATAATCGAATCATCAATGGCGATTTCACCTCCAGATCTGGAAAGTGAATTTGGGCTTACGGAAGGGAACCTGAACCATGGTGAAATGACCCTTGATCAGTTTATGTTTATGCGTCCCACTATAAGTGCCGCCCAGTATAGTACACCCATTGGGAATCTTTATATCTGCGGTCCAGGGACACACCCCGGCGGGGGGCTTCATTGTACAAATGGCTTCAATACAGCACAAAAAATCATAAAAGACTATTAACCAGTGATAAATTTTTCTGTACTGGATGACCACCTTATAACCCGTATCTTGGATGAAGCGTTTCTCGTGTTGGAAAAAACGGGAGTTGAAGTTCAATGCGACGAATTACTTGAGCGTATGGAAAAAGCCGGACTGCCAGTAAATAAAGATACCAGGCGTATAACTTTTCCCCGATCCATAACAGAGAAAAGCATTGCATCAGCTCCAGAAATAGTACAGATCTTTGACCGTGACGGGAATCCTTTTTCCAGTATTGGGGGAAATAAAACTAATTTTGTTCCAGCTTCATCAGCCTTGAATATTTTGGACTGGCGAAATGGAGAACGTCGAACAGCTAAGACGGCCGATTTTATTGAATACATTAAAGTCGTTGATCAAACAAAACATATCGCCTATCCTTCCACAGCATTTTCTACAGATGATATTGCCCAGGATATAGCTGATGCCTGGCGGCTATACTTGACAATGACCCATAGCAACAAACCAGTTGTGACTGGTGCCTTCACCCACCATGGAGTTCCCCGTATGGCCCGCATGATAGAATGTTTTCGGGAAAGTCAAAGTGAAATGATTGAAAAACCAATGGCAGTTTTTACATGCTGTCCCAACAGTCCGCTCCGTTGGGGAATAGATTCCAGCCATAACCTGATTGATTGTGTGGAAAAAGGCATTATTGTTGAAGTCGTGCCTGTGTTGATGATCGGACTGGCAGTACCTGTAACTACTGTAGGTGCACTTGTTATGCAAACAGCCGAAGTATTAAGCGGAGTTGTTTTTACTCAATTGATTAAACCTGGATCTCCTGTCATTTTTGGAGGTGCCCCAGGGGCTTTCCATATGCAACTCATGAGTGCACCAATGACAGGTGTGGAAGCTTTGCAATTGTATTGTGGTTATGCCCAGATTTGCCAGCATTTAAAAATCCCATCACAGGCCTACATGGGGCTTGGGGATGGCAAATTCAATGATCCCCAGGCAGGAGCGGAAACAGCCAGCGGCGCCTACCTGGCAGCTTTGAGCCGCATCAACCAAGTAGCAGGTGCTGGAATGCTGGATTTTGTGAATTGTTTCAGTCTGGAGAAACTGGTCTTCGATGATGAGATTTGCGGGCACGTGAACCATTTCATTCGCGATATAGAAATAAAAGAAGACCTGCCCATTAAACCCTTTATTGATGAGGTTCTAACAGAACAACAGATCTGCACAATGGAACACACTCTGGAATATTGGCCAAAGGAACTCTATATGCCAGGTCCCATGGTAGACCGGACCAGCTGGCAGCAGTGGGAACAATTTGGCAGTAATACCTGGCAGGACCGGGCCAGAAATATGATTCAGGAAGCCCTTGATAATTATAACGAAGAACCCATTGAAGAAAATCTTGATCAAGAATTACGGAAAATCATGTGCGATGGTGACATAAACCCTAATGATCTGCCTGCGCTCAGCTAATAGTTTAAAATATCTTTCGTACCATGTCCCGTAAGACCCTCAAACAGAGATTATCAGAAGGACCTGTTATCTTAGATGGCGCGATGGGTTCATTGCTTATGGACATGGGCCTCCATTCAGGACAACCGCCTGAAGAATGGACCATTAAATACCCTGATAGAATTGGAAAAACTCACAAATTATACCATGAAGCAGGAAGCGATATTCTTCAAACCAACACATTTGGCGCGTCATATTATAGGTTAAAAGAATGTGGTATTGCCGAACATCATGACCTAGTTAATCAAAAAGCGGTAGAAATTTGCAGGAAATATGGAGGAGATTCCCTTGTATCTGGTGATATTGGTCCGTCTGGTTTATTACTTGAACCACTAGGACCTGCTACTTTAGGAGAATTGGAAAACGCCTTTTACCGTCAAGCAGTCGTTTTAGAAAAAGCTGGGGTTGATCTTTTCAGTATCGAAACAATGATTGACATAGAAGAAGCCGTACTTGCTGTTAAAGCCATCCGAAACATCAGTGAAAAACCCATTATCGCCAATATGACCTATTCTCAGACGGGGAATGGATACTATACAGTAATGGGGAACTCTCTTGCAGAATGTACACAAAAATTTCTCGATGCTGGTGCGGATATTATTGGTACAAACTGCAACTTGGATAGTGCTGAATTATACGAACTCGCAGAAGAATTGCTAACACGCACCACAACACCTATTTCAATTAAACCTAACGCAGGTCAGCCTGTATTAAATGGAGATACGGTTTCCTATGGACAATCGGCAGAAGAATTTGTAGATGGTATGATGAAAATTCATCAATTAGGAATCCAGATACTTGGAGGGTGCTGTGGTACCACTCCTGAATATATTAATCAACTAGCTGATCAATTGAA
>Ga0208639_1000147_pt1 | contig 54541 bp, 43 predicted proteins | sample ETNtaG_33_FD_185772 | JGI IMG/M metagenome (GOLD analysis project Ga0208639, IMG submission 185772) | Marine microbial and viral communities from oxygen minimum zone, Eastern Pacific Ocean - ETNP201310SV76 (SPAdes) (version 2) | ecosystem: Environmental > Aquatic > Marine > Oceanic ...
TTGTGGCTGGGTTTTACCAACCAGGAAGCTGGGCGTTTTTCATTTCTTATGGCCATTCCGGCCCTGATTGGATCAGCTCTACTTACGCTCCCGGAAATCATTGATATGAGTAGCAGGGACGGATCAACCTTTACTCTGTTGGTGGCCTTCCTATCAGCTTTTGTGGTTGGACTTATTGCGCTGAAGACTCTCCTTGGTATTTTACGCTCAGGCAAGCTTTATTTGTTCAGCGGATACTGCTTTTTCATGAGTGTAGTTGCGCTGACAGTCAGGTTCTGAAATGAACCAAACAATCGCTATAGGGTTTGCCGTTTATCTTTTGCTCATCCTTGTAGTCGGTATTGTCACTGCACGATATAATAAGACTCTTCCCGACTTTTTGCTGGCGGGCCGGCGGCTGGGGCCATGGATTGTCGCACTGTCAGAACGGGCTTCCGGCCAGAGTGGATGGCTCATTCTGGGATTGACAGGTCTCGCTTATGCCACTGGGCTGGGTGATCCGTCCGGGACAAAACCGCAACCGGCTCTGTGGGCATCTATCGGAGGCTGTTCTGGCGTTGCGTTGTCTTGGATTCTCATCGCTGAAAAACTGAGAAAAGAAACTGAGCAGTTGGGCGCACTGACACTGCCTCGATATTTTGAGCTAAAATTTCGAGGGCACGACCTGGGCATCCGGTTTGTCACAACAGCAATTATCGTTTTCTGTTTTATCTTCTACATAGCGGCTCAGTTTGACGCGGCAGGAAAATCTCTGGAACAAACATTTGGATTTCCGCATTTTACAGGCATATTGCTGGGGGCGTCCATAATGGTTTTCTACACTCTCATGGGTGGTTTTTTCGCTGTTGCATGGACAGATTTTTTTCAAGGAATCATTATGCTGGTAACACTGGTTGTTCTGCCTTTGGTGGCTTTGGCCCAAATCGGCGGTATAGGAGGTCTGGTGGATAAAGTTTCAAGCATTGATCCAGAATATCTTACTCTCTTTGGCGGAAGACGGGGTTGGCCGCTTTTATCTGGTGTTTTGAGTGGTCTTGGTATTGGATTGGGCTATCTCGGTCAACCTCACGTATTGATAAGATATATGAGTATTCGGTCGGTGAGTGATGTAGGAAAGGCGAAAAGTGTAGCAATTGTTTATGCTATTCTGACTTACGGCGGTGCTGTCCTTATGGGAATTGTGGCGCTAGCCTATTTTGGTGTGGGGCACTTTGCTGATCCTGAAAAGATGATGCCGGGACTGGCCACAGCCATTTTTCCGGCCTGGTTCGCAGGTATCCTTATCTGTGGCGCCCTGGCCGCCATGATGTCCACCGCAGACTCTCAATTGCTTGTTACAACTTCGTCTGTGACGGAGGATATTTATCACCAAAGTATCAATCCCCGTGCGAGTCAGTCACAACTGGTTTTTCTTTCAAGGATGGTAACCTTTGTCATCGGCGTTGCAGCAATTTCACTTGCTCAGCTACCGTCTTCCATTTTCGATAAAGTTCTTTTTGCCTGGGGAGGACTGGGCGCCGCGCTGGGCCCTCCGCTGGTGTTCTCCCTCTGGTGGAGAAGAACCACTCGAAATGGTGTGTTGGTAGGGATGATTCTCGGCTTTTTTACTGTGATCGTTTGGGACAACTTATTCAAATGGACTGGCGTTTATTCACTTCTTCCAGGCTTTGCTCTTTCAACAACTGCTGTCTATATAGTGTCGCTACGCGACAGAGTGGAGATTCATTAATTCTGATATGAAGCAAAAAAGTTTGAGACAAACTGTTGATGAAATGAGGGGAGGTAAAGTGGAGCCAGTCTATTTTTTGAACGGTAACGACTATTTTCTTCAGTCTCTTTTTGTCGATGAAGTGATGGCGGCGCTCACAAAAGATGAGGCGCCTGAGAAAAGCTATTTTTCAGCCGAATCTGTTGATTATACAGCTGTTGTGACGGATCTCTTCTCCGGTTCTCTTTTTGGTGCCAAAAAGCTGGTGGTCCTCCACAACCCGACCAGAATGAGTGGAAAAACGAAGGACGATTTCTTCGACTATTGCCGGCAACCTAATTCCGATAATTCCCTAATCGTCATCCTGGACAAAGTGGATAGACGTTCGGCGTTTACCAAGAATCTCTCACAGATTGTACCACCTATTAGCACGTCGCCGCCATTTCCTGACAAGATGGCCAACTGGATCGAATTTCTCCTGAAGAAAAATGATCTTTCAGCCACAAAAGCTGCGAAAGAGCTGTTATTGGAGCTGAGCGGTGACTCAGTCTACCACATTGCCAATGAGATCGAAAAAATTAAGATTGGCCTCCCTGAGGATAGTGAGATTGAAAAGAGCCATGTGGTGGACTTTTGTGGGTGGGAACGGGAATATTTCCCCTGGCATCTGTCAGATGCTGCTGGAAGCAAGGATTTCCACAAAAGTATCCTCATCGGGAAAAGCCTTCTTCACCATGGTGTGGATGTGGCATCCATGGTTACCCAATTGGCAACACTTTTTCAGGAACTTTATTTAATGAGCCTGCCTGACGGACAAGAAAGTAATCTTCCTCGAACAGGTTGGCTAAATCAAATTCTTACTCGGAAACTTCCTACATATTTCAATAACTTCTCCCAAAATGAACTGGAACAGATTGTGAAAGCTTTAGGCGAAGCCGATAGAAATATCAAGACAGGAAAGGGTTCTGGTGAAACACTACTTGTCCCACTACTCCACAGAATTGCGGTAGGTTATGCCTGACAAGGTTCAGTACAGCGACAAGGAGCTGATCTTAAGATTTCAGCAAGGGGACGAACTTGCTTATGTTGAGCTTGTTAACCGGTATCGCGACAGACTCATGAATTTTGTCTTCCGATTTGTCGGATCCTTCGAGGAGGCCGAAGATATTGTTCAAGACACATTTGTAAAACTTTATCAGAAGAAAGATTATTATCGTCCCATCAGCGCATTTTCAACTTGGATTTTCACCATCGCCTCCAATTTGGCCAAGACAGAACTGAGAAAGCGAAAACGACGCAAGGTTTCTTACCTAAGTCAGATCGGAATTGAAGAGAAAGATTTCGACATCCCGGTGGAGGATACCACAGATGAGGAAACTGTAGGTGAATATACTGAGTCTCAAATTCAGGATGCCATTCAGTCTCTTCAGCTTCATTTTCGCACCGCTCTCATACTGCGAGATATTGAGGAACTTTCTTACGAGGAAATCAGTAAGATACTCGATGTTCCACTTGGAACGATTAAATCGAGAATTAACCGTGCAAGACTACAGTTACAAGAAAAGCTTAAACATGTTCACAAAGACAGGAGGACGCCTATTTGATGGATTGTTACGAGTTTCAAGACAAAGTATCAGCATATATCGAAAAAGAACTCACCCTTTCTGACGTTAACAGATTCGATCAGCACCTTGAGTCGTGTAGAATCTGTGCGGTAGCATATAACGGCGTAAAGTCAGCCATTCGAGCTATCAAAGGATCGGAGCGGGTTGCTGTATCAAGCGGCTTTAATGATCGGCTTCTTGGAAAATTACAGCGTGAGAAAGCCAAACCGGTGAGTAAGATAAGCAGACTGGGTCGTGGACGTAGAATATTCGGCTATGAGCCCCGGTATGCATTTGCCTCCTTGGCGGCCGTCGCACTTATCGTCGTGCTCACCATCGGTATACTGCCGGATGGTAGCGGAAAAATTAATCCCAATCCGTTGCCACTCTCTACGCAGCAGAACGTGAATGATGCCTTTCAACCAGCCATGAGAAGTGGTACGCCCGCCGCGCCGACGCTCGTTTCTGATGAGCTGGAGGAAGATTCACTGGCTACACCAAAAGACAAGACATTGAAAACTCCACAAGACTTTAGTGGGAAGATTCAACTTGTCAAAAACAAGAAAAAGTAAGTTTCACGCCTTCTTTCTTTTTCTCCTAAGCAACTTTAATTTCCCGGTGTGAGCAGACTCCGACACGCCTTCTCCTCGGACAATAGTAGCAAAATCGGCGTTATTCTGGCGTTTGCTATCCTGTTTCTGTTATTTGTCTATCCCAACCCGGAAGGGCTCATTTTCGGACTGCTCCGCATGGCCTTCCTGGGGCTGGCTGTTTTTCTTTTCATACAGTTTTATCAGCAAGAAAAAAAGATAGGATCTACAAATTCTGGAAAAGGTGAGCCATCAACAATAGTTGAAAATCAACCTACCGCTTTTCAGGGAGAAAATAAGGACCTTACTGAGGAATACCTCAGTTTCATCAAATGTCTGGAGGCTTTTCAAGGTGATCTCGACATTTCCAGATCTAGAGAGGAGTTGGTTGATTCCATCACTGATTTCTGTAGAGAAAACTTCACTTTCGATAAGCTCACTTTGATTTTCCTTGATGCTGAAAAAAAGGATGTGGCTGTGGCCGAGGAAGTGATGGGATATAAGGATGATTTTGATACAGAAACACGTTTCAGCCGAGAAGAGTCTCTCCTTTGGAAAGTGTTGGACGGAGAAAATTCTACCCATATCGATTTGACGGACGAAAGCTTTCTCGATGGCGGGAGATTCAGTAAAGGAGATACTCAAGATCATCACTTTTTTTCTTTCATTGGAGCACCGATTCAAACCAGCGGCCGGACAATAGGATGTCTCGTTCTTGAGAGTTTTTCTTCGGGACGTTACCGTAGAAATGAAGGCCGGAATCTTCATATTTTCAGCACACGACTTGGTGTTTTGCTGGATTGGTGGCAAAAGTATGACGTTGTTCGTGAAACAGCCATGCGCGATGGCTTGACAGGTCTGTTGAACCACCGCTCTTTTGTTGAACGTTTCCAACAGGAACTTCAGAGAGCCAATCGCTATAACGAAAAACTTGTACTAATGATGCTGGACCTAGATAAGTTCAAGCGAATTAACGATACTTATGGTCACCTCTATGGCGACTATGTTTTGAGGGGCACGTCCGCCGTTCTTAAGAACGGCGTCCGAAACATTGATATTGTGGCTAGGTACGGCGGGGAGGAGTTCGCCATTGTTCTCGTGAAGACGACCAAGACAAAAAGCTTCAACTCGGCAAAACGAATAGTTCAATCTCTTGCTGATCACCAATTTGAAAAAGAAGGACAGGAGGTGCAAATGACGATTAGTGCAGGAATGGCAGAATATCCAACGGATGGAGAAGGGATGAGAGACCTGATCGCAATCGCGGACCGCGCTATGTATACAGTGAAGGGTCGGGGTGGCAATGATGTGGAGGTCGGTGAGGTTACCCAATAATGTTTATGTGTATAGTTATGTATGGAGTACTTTATTTGACTAGTCCTAATGAACGTGCTTAGGATAAATTTTCTCGATGAAAAATGAATCTTAGACTTTACAGAAAAAGCTCATTTTGCGTACTTACTTTACTCTTGGTAGTGTGGTACGGTTGTTCCGTTAAGCCGGCACCTGAACCGGCGTTGGCAGCTGACACGAGATCAACAAAGGAAGAAGTAGAGAAGGTCAATACCAAAGCGCTCAAACATTTTATGGATGGTGAAATGTATTTCTCTCAGGGTAACCATCCCATGGCGGTGATTGAATTCCAGGACGCTCTTCGCTATGATCCCGGTTCATCAAGTATTCATACATCGCTGGCTGAAGTTTATGTCAGACTCGGCAAACTGGACCGCGCTGAAGAAACACTTCAGGAAGCCCTTAGACTGGATCCTCGCAACATAGACGCCAGAGAGTTACTTGCGCAGCAGTTCCTAATGCAGAACAGTGTTGAGAAGGGATTAGAGCAGTATATAATTCTGGAAGAGAATGATCCAGACGAAAGACAGTACTCCTACGTGGTAGCAGAAATTCTGGTTAGACAAGGAAAACTTGAGGCTGCTCAGGAAAAAATGTGGGTTATCTACCAAAGGGATTCTTCTGAGCTTCAGGCGCTCATGAGAGCGGCGGAAATTGCCAGGCAGCGTAATGAACTGGAATTTTCTTTGGACGCTTACGCAAAACTTACTGAGGAAAAACCGGACAATATTCAGTTCTGGAAAGCCTATAGTGAACTGGCTGTTATGCTACAGAAATTTGATAAAGCAGTAAATGGACTCAACAGTTTGGCGCGGCTCACAAGTGACGATCCCGCCGTTCAAGAACGTTTGGGCATTCTTTATTATGAGAACAATGAAATAGAGTCAGCGGACTCCATTTTTACCATGTTGTATGAAGACGGCACACGGACACCGGGAATTCTCTTTTATCTTGGGCGCATTTCTATCTCTGATGGTGATTATACCCATCTTGCTGTGCTGGCCACAGAACAGGTGGAGCTGTTCCCCGATGAGATTTCCGGATACACCAATCTTGCACTAGCTTATATAAATTTAGATAATCCACTCGATGCTATCTCAATTCTTCTTAGGGCTCGGGACAAGTTCCCCAAGAGTTTCGGGGTTAACTACCTATTGGGTAGCACATACAGCATGGAGAAAAAGTACGAACTCGCCAAGAAGAGTCTGAAAACAGCACTTTCCATCGATCCCAAGTCAAGACCCACAAAGCACCTGTTGGCAACAGTCTACAATTATCTTGAAGAGTGGACATTTTCAGATAAACTGTATGAAGAACTTGTTTCTTCAGATAAAAGTGATGGTCAGGCGTTGAATAACTACAGCTATACACTGGCCGAGCGAGGAATAAAGCTACGCACGGCTATGAACATGGCTGAGAAAGCAATGGAACTGGAACCGGGAAATCCTGCTTATCTTGACACAATTGGCTGGATCTATTTCAAGCAAAAAAAATTCGACAAAGCTCTGAAATACATTGAACAGTCCATTTCAAAAAATCCTGAAAACGCTGTTGTTCTGGAACATTTGGGTGACGTACTCATGAAGGTAGATCGTCCAGAGGATGCTCGCACCTATTACGGAAAGGCGCTTGCTATCGATAAAGACAACGACCGTCTTCAAAGAAAAATAAAAGAGTAACACTTTTTGGCTGAATCAGTTAGCCTCACTATCGTCATTCCGGTCTTCAATGAAAGGGAATCGATCCCTCACTTGCTGGACGAGATCCACTCCGTCATGGACACCAATTGCAACTATGAAATTGTCTGCGTAGACGACGGTAGCAGTGATGGTACTTTCGAGTATCTCAGAGATCGACGCCAAAGCGATGATAAGCTTCGACTCATCCGATTCCTCAGGAATTATGGGAAGTCCGCTGCGCTGGCAGAAGCGTTTAAAAGAATCTCCTCAGATTATGTGGTGACCCTGGACGCTGATCTTCAGGATGATCCGATGGAAATTCCTTTTATGGTGGAAAAACTCCAGGAAGGTTATGATTTGGTTTCAGGCTGGAAAAAAGAGAGACGAGATCCGTTATCAAAGCGTATACCATCAAGACTGTTCAATATTACCACACGTCTTTTAACCGGTATCTACATTCACGATTTCAATTGTGGTTTAAAGGCATACCGGTACAATGTTGTGAAATCACTGGATATTTACGGCGGTATGCATCGATATATTCCGGTCCTGGCAGGGAAAAAGGGATTCCGTGTCACTGAGATGGTCGTAAATCATCGGCCCCGTCAGTACGGAGATAGTAAGTTTGGCAAAGAACGGTACTTTAGGGGAATGTTTGATCTCCTCACTGTACTTTTCCTCAGCCGGTACACCCGGCGTCCACTTCATCTGTTTGGTCTTTTCGGGTTCATCAGCCTATTTGTCGGAATCAGTGTGGACCTCCGGGTTCTTTACTTGAAGTACGGTCTGGGAGAGCCCTTTTCAAAGCATATTGCTCTGCTTGTTTTTGGCGTATTGCTGGTGATTCTGGGCGTTCAGTTTATCTCCATCGGACTTTTGGGTGAGATGATTGCTCAGTCCACTTTCAAGACCGGTGAGTCCGCCAGGGAAGTTGTGCTTTATGACAGTTCAACTCCCTGAGGTTTAGTCACAATTTCCTTTTCATCCTCATCTTCAGACGTGTTAATCAGCGTCATTACACCAGCATACAACCGTGCAGATGAAATTCCTCACCTCCTTGAATCCATTGCGAAACAGACAGTGGCTTCGGACAGGTTCGAGATGGTGATTGTGGATGACGGATCCACGGATCAAACTGTTGATATTATTGAAGCTATGATTCCAAACTTAAACTTCAACTTGAGCTTTGTGAAACAGGAGAATGCGGGCCCCGGTTCTGCACGAAATCAGGGAATAGAGGAAGCGAAAGGCGAACTATATGTTTTTATCGATTCGGATTGTGAAGCAGATCCCCGATGGCTAGAGATCATTCTCGATTCTTTTGAGAGGGAAGGTTTTGATGCTTTTGGTGGCCCCGATGCTTCCAAGGGAGATTTCACTACCCTTCAGCGGGCCATCGATTTCAGTATGACGTCATTTCTCACTACGGGTGGGCTCAGGGGGCATAGCGTTCGTCCCCTGGCCAAATTCTATCCCAGGAGTCACAACATGGGGATGACCCGATCTCTCTATGAAAAGGTTGGCGGTTTCGGATCTCTCCGGCACGGCCAGGATATTGAACTGAGCAACCGAATACATAAGAGCGGTGCAAAAGTGACTTATTTACCGGAGGCTATTGTCTATCATCGCCGCAGGACCACTTTAAAGAAGTTTTTCAGGCAGGTGTTCAACTGGGGTGTAGCTCGGATCAATCTCGGTAAAGTCGATTCCAAGATGCTGGAGCCGCTTCATTTCTTTCCGGCTGTAATTACCGTTATAGCAAGTATAATAACAGTCGGTTTTTTCATTGATCCCATTAAGTATGGATCATTTTTTGAACTCGGTTTCGGATTTTTTCTGTTCCTGGCCGGCGCTGGTGCATGGAAGCTTAAAGATTTGAAAATATTTTTTATACTTCTGGCGATAATTCCAATTCAGATGTTCGGTTATGGTTTAGGGTTTATCGTTGCCTTTGTCTTTCGCTTCATCCTTCGACAGAAGGTGTGGACTGGGTTTCAAAAAAAGTATTATTAAACGGATGGAACAAGGTTCACAATTGCCTCCACATTTGACCCTTCTGAAGCGGGAAGCGGGGAGAGAGAACCCTCAATCGGCAAAGGATATCAATGACAGAAGTATGCGGGCCTACCGTGAACAGTATTGGTACGGTGGGAATTTTCTCGAAAACTACATTGGTATTGAAGACTACTTCGGGAAAAGAATTCTTGAAGTGGGTTCTGCCGAGGCGGGCTTGTTAAAATTCTTCCACGAGTTGGGAGCTCGCTGTACGGGCATGGAGCTTTCTCCTTTGCGGTTTTCTCACTCCAAGCTCTTAAATGATACTTCGGAGATAAAGTTGGTAAGGGGTGATATTTGCAACCCAGATTCGTATAAGGAGTCATTGGCAGAAGAATTCGATGTTATTGTTATTCGTGATGTCATTGAACATATTGAAGACAAGCTTTCTGCTCTCAGTAATGTGTTCAATCTCCTTTCAGAAGATGGGCGTCTTTTTATTTCATTTCCGCCATGTTACAGTCCTTATGCTGGTCACCAGCAGACAGTCAAAAACTTTCTGGGAAAGATCCCGTATATCCATTTGTTACCGAACTCTCTCTACTCAGCTTATCTCAGGATGACAGGGCACCCGGAAACAGGCATTGACTATTTAATAGCTACAAAGCTGACAAGGATCTCGGTACACAGGATGGAGGGTTTCATTAGGGAAGCCGGATTCAAGATATTGAGGCGGGGTCTCTTTTTTTCACGACCCACCTATCGTTTTCGATTTCACTTTCCGACACTGAGGAATCCACTGGCTGGCCTGCCGGGATTCAGGGAAGTGCTCACGAACGGCGCCCTCTACGTGCTTATGAAAAGGAGGAACGATTGATTGTCATTGTCATTGGCATGCATCGAAGCGGTACCTCCGCCGTAGCAGGGATCCTTCATCTAAATGGCATCGCCATGGGTTCTGAAAAAACTTTCAAACCAAAACCGTTGCCGCAAAATCCCAAAGGATTTTACGAGAATTACGATTTTAGGAAAATCAATGACCAAATTCTCAAGCAAGCCGACTACAACGTTAAATCTTTTGATACGGATATCCCAGTTGTTCATGCCAGTGACAGAACTGTAGCAAAAATGGGAAAGCTGACGGAAAAACAGGTTTCTGAGGATACTGATTGGGGATGGAAAGATCCCCGCACATGCCTGACGCTTTCAGAATGGTTGACACTGTTTGAAGAGAAAGGACTGCTAGAGGATACGAAAGTTGTTTTTACCACACGGAGTGCATCAGCTGTTGCTGAATCTTTGAGAAAACGGAACGAACTCCACATTGATAATGGTCTTATGCTTTGGCGCCTATATCATGAACGGGCCTTGAAATCGCTGGAGCAATTTCCCGTTCCGAGGTTTCACTTTTCTTACGAAAATATGCTGAATGACTCCCATTCGGTTTGCAGTAAACTTTTCCAGTTCCTCGGCAAGGCATTCGACGATTCTGTGGTTGGCAGATTTATCGATCCTGATCTCAATCGAAGTGAACTCTCTGCTAAAGTTAAATTGGGTGGAGAGGTGACCGCCCTGTCTGAGAAACTCCACTCCCTTTCTTCCGTTTGAATCCCATGACGGAGAAAAAAGCAATCAATGTTGTTTCTGTCAGCTGGTACTCATCGGGGCATATAAAAAGACTGGTGAACAATCTTCTAGATAAGGCGGAAAATCCCGAAACCCTCACCTTCACGATTATTGACAATACGAATGGAACTGATATGGAACTGAAAGAGGTGCTTTCAGATGTGCCTTCTTTAACTATTCTATACAATAAATCTGAGGCAAAGCAACGCTCCGTAGCCCATGCATCAGCTCTTGATGTGGCCATGTCGAAATTGGAAACGTACTTCACACTGGTCATCGACCCAGATGTCCACATTTTCAAGGAAGGTTGGGACAGTTTTTGCCAATCTAAAATCGAATCTGGGAAAAGCGCAGTTGGGGCTCCTTACCCAAAATGGAAACTGGGAAAAGTTCACGATTTTCCCAGTGTGGTTTTTATTTTTTCTACTACAGAATGGTTCACAAGAGAGGGGAAAAGTTGGCATCCCTTTCCTCCTTTGTGGCGTCAAACATGGAATTTTTTCGTGAGGAAATTTGTGAGACTTTTCAAATTTGCCACAAGACCAAGACTGGAGAAAAGCAGGTTAATGAAAACCGTGACTTCTGGTCTGGAGGCCATGACAGGGATAACATCTCCCGACACAGGTTGGCGTTTGGTAAAAGCGGCGAAAGAGAGGAGGGATACATCTATTGTTTTTGAGGCACCCTATTCATCAGAACTTCCCGAATACATGGTAGAACTTGCCCGGAACTTTGAACTGTTTTTTTATAGCAGTGAACCTTTTATGAGTCACATGTACTCCTCTGGTATCTCCTATTATCGGACTGAGAAAAGCGGCGACCTGAATGCCTGGATTTCGGCTGTGGAGCAGGTTGAGAGGAGCCTCAACTGAAACTTAATAGCAATATAGTATTCCTCACATTGGCTGTAGTGAGTTTTGTTTTTCTCCAGGAGATGATCCTTTCGAACAAGCTTCCGGAATCGGCGGACATGTTTCATCGGATGCCACTGGATCGTTGGGCTGAGGATTACAAGTCCCGAAATGACGACATGCCTCAATGGTATCCCCATCTCTTTGGAGGTATGCCTTCTTACGGCGGTTTTATCTATGCACCGGCTGACCCATTCAGAAAGATATTTGATTTCCTGGGCTTTGGCTGGGGATTGAGATACTGGATCCATTTTATAATTGCTGGTATCGGTATGTACGCTTATTTGCGATGGAAAGGAATTTCAGAGATAGCAAGCTTTTTTGGATCGCTTTCATTGTCGCTATCGCCTTACCTATTTGGATTAATCAACGCAGGCCATCCAGCAAAAATGTATGCCATCGCTTTTATCCCGCTTGTACTCTTGTTTGCGGAAAAGGTGATGGAGAAACAGGAATTGAGATCAGCTTTACTATTGGCTGTATTAACAGCATTTCAACTCTGGACAAAGCATGTTCAGATTGTTTACTATACCTGGATGCTCATTGTTTTTTTCTGGCTCTGGCGAGCGGGATCAGCCTTTCGGCTAAAACAGTTTGATCTGAAAAAATCCGGACTGAGTATCGGGCTTATGGCTGGAGCTATTGTCATCAGCGGTTTTCTTGTGGTCGATCCATACCTACCCATCTACCAGTACCAGGGATATTCCACCCGCGGCGCCGCCTCAACACTGGATGCAGAGGGAGAAGCAAAAAAGGGGACTAGCTGGGAGTATGCCACCCAGTGGTCTTTTCATCCTAATGAAACCATTTCGTTTCTTTATCCATACTTCTACGGGTTACAGAACTTTCCCACTCGCGATCTGAACTCTCAAGCCTACTGGGGCTATATGCCATTTACCCAGTCCACCCACTACGTGGGTCTGATGGTTCTGGTGTTAGCTGTTGTAGGTTTTCTCATCAGAAAGCCGGAGAGTGAAATTGTCTCCATGGGTGTCGCGTCAGTTATTATTCTGATTATTGGATTTGGTGAACATTTTCCTGTACTCTTTTGGCCACTCTACAAGTTTGCACCCATGTTTGGTCGTTTTCGGGTTCCTTCAATGATCTATATTTTACTGCCATTCACACTCTCTTTTCTCGCGGCGGCAACGCTTCACCACACTTGTAAAGCATTGGAATCCAGGAGTGACCAGTTCGAGATAATAAAAAAAAGAACTGTTATGGTCTTTGGTACGGTTGTGGGGCTATCTCTGCTTTTTCTGGTTCTTGGTTCTGAACTATTTTCTTTCTCAAAACTTGGGGAGGCTGCCAGGTACCAGCCGGCGGCTTTGGCCCAACTGAAGGGAATAAGGGTCAGTTTGTTTCAGAAAGGAGTGCTGCTGACTTTTGTTTTATCCGGAATGGGATTAGCAGTTTTATGGTTCGCTTTCAAAGGAACGGTTAAGCCGTTTTTTCTAGGGTTAGTTTTCGTATCCATAACCGTCATCGACCTGTGGATTGTAAACAGTGAATTCATTCACCTGAAATCAGAACGGGCTATTAATGCAGGTTACTTTCAAACTAAGGAAGTTCAATTTTTGCTTGAGGACAGGGGTCTTCACAGAATACTTCCTGTGGAGCAGTTCAACACCAACTGGTACGCCTATTTTGGTTTGTCCACTGTGGGCGGTTATCGCCCAGTGAAGTTGAGGTCATACCAGGATTTACTGGATGCCAAGGCGCTGAACAGTGACGCGATCCAAAATATGCTCAATGTGAAATATGTGATTACCCAGCGGACTATGAACGACCCTCGATTTCGTCTTGCTTTCCAGGATCAGCTCAAGGTGTACGAAAACAGGAATGTCCTTCCGAAGGCATGGTTTGTAACAGAGGTTAATTCAGTTGAAAGTCCGCAGAAATCCCTCGCTTCTATCCTGACACCGGAATTCAATCCAATCTCGACAGCCCATGTGCTAAACTATAAAGGTGAACCCGGGCTCAAAATGGAGGTCGGGACGGTAATGGTGACAAAATATTCTGAGAATGAAATTGTTTTAAAAACGGAGATAGCGGGTGACGGTTTTCTTGTCCTTTCCGAAAATTATTATGGTCCGGGTTGGAGAGTTGATGTGGATGGTGTGGAGACTGAGATATATCGTACTAACCATGTTCTCAGAGGTGTTCAGATTCCCACCGGAAGCCACACCGTTAACTTCTCGGTTGACGATTCTGCCTATAGTATTGCACGATTGATCTCTCTTTTTAGCATGGTGTTAATCGCTACTGTGCTGTCGGTTCAATATCGCAGTGATATTGTTGACCTCACCGCTTGGTTACGAATCAAAAAGCAAGATATGAAGAGTTGACTTCGGCTTTGTAATTTTCCGGCCATTATTTATCAATAAACAGATGAGCATCCCTCACGGCGAAATATTAATTGATCTTCAAACGGAAGCACCCCAAGAGGTGGATTCTGATTTGCCAGTCGTCACGCTCTCGCAGAGGGGACAGGCGGATTTTGAAATGCTCGCGACTGGTGCCTTAAGCCCGCTGAGTGGCTTTATGGGTGCCGATGATTATCACTCTGTACTCAAAGAAATGAGACTCTGCAACGGTTTGATCTGGTCTCTTCCCATCGTTTTGCCTGTGGAGGATGCATTGGCGGAGCATCTAAAATCATTTGGTGAGGCAGTACTGGAGGACAGCAGCGGTGAAATTTTGGGAAAAATCACAATTGAAGACATCTATAAAGCTGACAAAGAGAAAGAAGCTGAAACGGTTTTCCTCACAAGTGACACAGCCCATCCCGGCGTAGCTGCGCTTCAGAAGCAGGGTAATTGGTACCTTGCCGGTGAAGTAGAAGCATATAAAGTTCCTCATCACGGCAGATTTTCTCAGTACCGGCATTCACCGGCTGAATTAAGGCAGCTGTTTGACAAAAAGGGATGGAAAACAGTGGTAGGTTTCCAAACACGAAATCCCATACATCGTGCTCATGAATACCTTACTAAGTGTGCTCTCGAATTTGTGGACGGTCTGCTGATCCATCCCATCGTTGGCGAGACGAAAGGTGATGACATACCGGCGGAAATTCGGATGGAGTGTTATGAAGCTATTATTGACAATTATTTTCCGCACCGCCATACCGTTCTTTCTGTCTATCCTGCCTTTATGCGGTACGCCGGTCCTCGAGAGGCCATTTTCCACGCCATCACCAGAAAAAACTATGGTTGTACCCATTTCATTGTAGGGCGGGATCATGCCGGAGTCGGTGACTATTACGGTACTTATGATGCACAGAAAATCTTCGATCAATTCACTCCAGAGGAACTGGGAATTCAACCGCTTTTCTTCGAACATGCGTTTTACTGTAAGCGGACCAACTCTATGGCTACCACAAAAACGTCCAGGGCCATGGATCACGAAAAGATTTTTCTGAGTGGGTCCAAAGTTCGTGAAATGCTGAAAAATGAGGAAAGGTTGCCTGAAGAGTTCACCCGATCTGAGGTTGAAGAAATTTTGAGGAGACATTACCAAAATGGTTGACGAAAAAACATTGGTAGCGAGAAACAATCATCAGCAGGGGGTGGCTGTATGGCTTACAGGTTTGTCCGGTTCCGGAAAAACCACCATCTCTATTCCTCTGTGCGAGGAACTTGAAGCCATGGGCTATCGCGTTCAGCGGATGGACGGGGATGTGGTGCGCCAGAAACTGACTCGAGACCTGGGATTCAGCAAGGAGGACCGGGACAAAAATATTGAGCGTGTAACGTTCGTGGCTGAACGTCTTGTTAAACACGGCGTGATCACAGTTTGTGCATTCATTTCACCCTATCGCGCCGAACGGCAATACGCCCGAAGTGAAATAGGACGTTTTGTTGAGATCTTTGTGAAATGTCCAATTGAAGTTTGTGAAGAACGGGACGTGAAAGGACTTTATGCCAAGGCGAGGGCCGGAGAGATAAAGAATTTCACAGGAATTGATGATCCTTATGAGGAACCTGAAAATGCTGAAATGACGCTGGACACTTCCACGACAACATTAGAGGAAGAAGTGGATAGTATCATCGCCTATCTTCAGGGAAATGGTTATATAATGTGAGCATGCCGCGCTAATTTCCCTGCGAAGGGTTTGTATGCGGATTTACAAGCAGGCTGGCAATATCAAGGGCGCTCTTTTTCTGGGAGCTGTAATCCTGATCACCGGCCTTTTTATTTATACCCAATCTATTATTAATGACCTACGGAATGAAAGCCGCGAGACCGTTTCGCTCTATGCCCAGATCATTGCCAAGAGCGTTACAAGTGCTGACGATAACGAACTGGACTTTATATTTAGAGAAATTATCCTGAAAGTGACTTTCCCCATTATCCAATCTGATATTGACGGGAATCCTGTGAACTGGCGAAATATTGGAAACGACGATGAAATTGATAAAGTCAAGGTTCAGCAGATGATGGCGGCCATGGATTCTCAAAACAACCCCATTCCGCTAGTGGTGACCTTGGAAGGCGAAACTGGTTTTCAACCGCAAGTATACGAGCTTGGTCATCTCCACTTTGGTGATTCGGTCCTTATCAGGCGGTTGAAAATGTTGCCCTACATCGAGATTGGTGCTGTGGCCCTTTTCATTTTCTTTGGCTTTTCTGGTTTTCAGGTGATTCGGAAAACAGAAAAACAGCACATCTGGTTCGGCATGGCCCGGGAAACGGCCCATCAGCTGGGAACGCCTGTCTCGTCGCTCATGGGGTGGGTAGAGCGTCTGAAGGATCATCCTGAGGAATCATCTCAGCTCGCTTCAGAAATGGACACGGATGTACTGCGACTTCAGGAGATCAACGAACGTTTCTCACGCATGGGCTCTGTGCCAAAGATGGAGACGGTGGAAGTAAAAACAGTTTTAGAAGATCTGAAATCTTACTTCCAGCGCCGTTTGCCCAGTAGTGCCGAGAATGTAAAACTAAGTGTGAAAAGCCAAGATGTTACTGTGACGACATCACCTACGCTGCTCACTTGGGTATTGGAGAATCTTATCAAGAATGCTGTTGACTCCATTGACAAAGAGTCCGGTGAAGTGACGCTCAGGTCAGAGATAATGGACACGGAAGTTTCAATTACAGTCAATGATAACGGTAGGGGCATTGTCCGCCGAGACTGGAAAAATGTCTTTCGGCCCGGTTATACCACCAAGGAACGGGGGTGGGGCGTGGGACTCAGTATGGTCCAGCGTATTGTAGAAGACTTTCTGGAGGGCTCCATTCAAATTAAGTCATCGGAGATCGGGAAAGGGACCTCCATAGAAATTCGTTTACCTCATGCGTCATGATTACAAGCAGTATTCGTAAAATATGAAAAAATCATTTCTCTTACTTTTTTGTTCATATTTTTTTGTTGGGCAATTAAATGCTGACAACTATCCAAAAAATCCGGATATTGACATACTTCATTATCGTTTTGAACTTATCCTTTCCGATGATGAGGATATTATCCGGGGGAGTGCTACCCTTTACATCCTTTTCAAGGTTAAGGGACTAAAGAAAATTCGCCTTGATCTGGTCAATAAAGACGATACCAGTGAAGGTAAGGGAATGGAAGTATCTAAGGTGACTTTGAATGGCCGCACCCAAAAATATGTCCACCGGGAAAACGTACTGACTATTGTCCTAGATCAACCATCAAGAGTAAACCAGGTAATATCTCTGACTATCGATTATTATGGGGTGCCTGCCTCTGGATTAAAAATTGCCCCAAATAAATACGGTGATCGCACCTTTTTCAGTGATAACTGGCCAAACCGAGCCAGACATTGGCTACCTACCATAGATCATCCCTATGAAAAAGCCACCTCAGAAATGATTGTAATTGCCCCCAATCATTACCAGGTAATATCTAACGGGCTTCTTGTTGAAGAAAGTAATCTTAATGACGGTCTTAAAAGAACTCACTGGAAGCAGGCTGTTCCTATTTCGTGCTGGCTGTATGTATTAGGTGTGGCCGAATTTGCTATACAATATGTTGATACATTTGAGGACAAATCCATTCAAACCTGGGTTTATAAACAGGACCGAGAAGCAGGATTCTATGATTTTGCCGTTCCTACTAAACATACCCTTCAATTTTTTTCTGATTATGTAGGTCCTTTTGCCTATGAAAAGCTTGCCAACATTCAATCAAACAGTGTGGGTGGTGGCATGGAGGCAGCGACAGCCATTTTCTATGGAGACAATTCTGTTACTGGTAAGCGAACATCCCGATGGAGAAATGTCATTATTCATGAGGTCGCACATCAGTGGTTTGGTAACGCAGTCACCGAATATGATTGGGATGATGTGTGGTTAAGCGAAGGGTTCGCCACCTACTTCACTTTGTTGTTTAGGGAACATGCTTATGGTCGAGAGGATTTCGTCTCCGGATTGATTTCTTCCAGAGAACGTGTATTCGATTATTATGAAGATCATAAGAACTATCGAATTGTTCATAACAATCTTTCAGATATGAGTCAGGTTACTTCCGGTCAAACCTATCAGAAAGGTGCATGGATTCTTCACATGTTGAGGAATCTGATTGGCGATGAAAAATTTCAAGAAGCTATTCGGAATTATTATTCCCGATATATGAATTCCAATGCTACAACCGATGACTTTAAACATGAAATGGAGATTGTATCTGGTTTGGATCTTGACATGTTCTTTAATCAATGGCTATACCAAGGAGGTCACATAGTTCTTGACGGTTCATGGAAATATGACGATAAGAAAAAAGAAATTATCATTGATATCCAACAAGTTCAGAATGATGGATATTTATTCTCCTTTCCTATCGAATTCGGGATTTATGAAGAGGGAAAAGTTGCGCCCAATGTTGAACAAAGGAGTGTAAGCAAAAGGGAATCTTCATATTCCATTCCTACGAAATTAAAACCCAAAAAGGTGTCCATTGACCCCAGAACAGTACTGCTTGCTAATTGGTCTTTTACGGAAAGAACCAATTAATTAACCTTTTATGGTGTGTCTTCAACGTGATGAAAACGAGGCTCCAATCATTTATTGTATATCTTGTTTTGTAGCCATATCGTGGCTACAATTTGTTTAATAGAGATGAAAGTTATTATGGTGTCTTATGAGTAATAAAAAAGACTTCAACGAGAAATATGAGGAACTGCTCAGCGAATTGCAGATAGAATTGGTTCAAATGCAGGAATGGGTCATAGACAGTGGTAAAAAAATTGCTGTCATTTTTGAGGGCAGGGATGCAGCTGGAAAGGGAGGCACCATAAAACGGATCACAGAACACTTAAATCCTCGGTACTGTAAAGTTATCGCCTTGGCTGCGCCAACGGAAAGAGAAAAGACACAGTGGTATTTCCAGCGTTATGTTCCTTATCTGCCTGCCGGGGGTGAGATTGTCATTTTTGATAGAAGCTGGTACAATCGTTCCGGGGTGGAGCGTGTTATGGGTTTTTGTACGGAAAAAGAGTACATCAATTTTTTGCAGACCTGTCCTGAATTTGAGCGTATGATCATCAGTTCCGGTATCCAACTAATCAAGTACTGGTTTTCCGTCAGTTCAAAAGAACAGATGAAACGGTTCAAAGGCCGGGTCGAAGACCCAACCAAAGGGTGGAAACTAAGTCCCATGGATTTGGAGTCTGTAAAGCGATGGGACGATTATTCTCAGGCCAAGGATAATATGTTTGAACACACAGATACCCAATTCTCGCCATGGTATGTAGTTGAATCAGATAACAAGAAGAAGGCCCGGATCAACTGCATCAGGCATCTGTTAAGCCAAATTGAGTTCGAAGAAGTAGAACATTCGGAAGTATCACTCCCGGAGCGCGTTCAGCAAAAAAACACCGATCGACCACCGCGCTCTATATATAATTACGTTCCCGAGATATTGTAATTATTATTTAAGAATATAAAAATCCTCGGGGTTCAACCCCGAGGATTTATGATAAAGACTCATGTGGACTTCAGCTCAATCTGTCAGCAACAAAGTCCCAGTTGATCAGGTTGTTTAGCACAGCCTTCACATGGTTTGCCCTAAGATTTTGGTAATCGAGGTAATAGGCGTGTTCCCATACATCAACTCCCATGAGGGCATGTTTCCCATGGGCAAGGGGATTTTCCGCATTGGGTGTTCCCATAATAGCTAAACCGCCGTCCTCTTCAACGAGCCAGCACCAGCCACTGCCGAAGACGCCCACAGATGCGGTGGTGAACTGATCTTTGAATGAGTCCATGTCGCCGAAGGCGCCGTCTATCATGGAGGCCAGTCGTCCTGTCGGTTCATCAGCTCCGCCGGGTTGCATCTGGTTCCAGTAAAGAATATGGTTCCATGCCTGGCCTGCGTTATTGAAAACCTTTTGTGTGTCGGCATTACCGAAACTGCCTTTCACCACATTTTCAAGCTCCATGTCGGCAAAATCCGTCCCTTCTGAAAGGGTGTTTAGCATATTGAAATATGCAGCATGATGTTTACCATAGTGGAGACCCACCGTTTGGGCAGATATAGTGGGTGCAAGGGCATTTTCATCAAAAGGTAAGTCAGGTAGAGAGAAAGGTTGGCTCATAATTGCCTCCATCTATTTTCAGTTTAGTATAAATTAAAATAAGAGTCTCAGTACACTACAAATTTACACCACGTAAAATAGAGAGTAAACGCAAAAGGAACATTCAGGATGAAATGTTGACTCTTATTGGAAAAAACTGTCTTGGAGCACATCATTCATGGTGCTTACCAAAAGTTCTGCGTTCCTTTGGGTAAAGACCATGGGCGGCCTGATCTTCAGAACGTTGTGTCTTATTCCGTCAGTTGAGATGAGAATTCCTTGCTCCTTCATCCGTTCTGTCACGTAACTGGCGTGCTCTGGCGCCGGTTCCAGTGAATCGCGGTTTTTCACCAATTCCACCCCTATGAAAAAGCCGCTTCCCCGAACGTCTCCAATGATAGGGAATTCTTCTTGAAAGGATTTGAGACGTGCAATCAGAAATTTTCCAACTACAGCAGCATTCTCTTGAAGTTTTTCTTCATGCAGAACATCCAAGACTGCCAGTGCGGCAGAACAAGAAACTGGGTTGCCGCCGTAAGTGTTAAAATATTCCATGCCTGTGTTGAAAGAGGTGGCAATTTCAGGGGTGGTCACCACCGCGGCGATGGGGTGGCCGTTACCCATGGGTTTGCCAAGCGTCACAATGTCTGGAACCACCGCTTGGGTTTCAAACCCCCAGAAATGACTACCCACCCGACCGAATCCCACCACCACCTCATCGGCAATGCAGACGCCGCCGGCCTTGCGAACATGTTCATAAGCAGTGGCGAGATAATTTTCGGGTGGAATAACCAGTCCACCACTGCTAATCATTGACTCACTAATGAAAGCGGACAACTTTTCACTTTTGTTTTTGATTTTATTCACGGCATCTTCCACTTTATCTGCATACCGTTCTCCCAGATTCGGTTCCTTGTATTTGTATTCGCCCCGATAGCCGTCAGGCATGGGAACCATCTCAACATGATCAGCCAATCCTTTACCACCAAGTCCGTCAAACTTGTAAGGACTAACATCAATAAGTGAAATGAGATGGCCGTGATAGCCCCCTTCTACCGTGATCACATTTTCGCCGCCTGTGTGAGCATGTGCCATCCGAAGAGCCAAATCGTTGGCTTCGCTGCCGCTGTTCACAAAGAAACATACAGAAAGCGTTTCAGGCAAGGTGTCGGTGATTCGTTCAGCCAGTCGGGTAATATTTTCATGGAGATATCGCGTGTTAGTGTTCAATACGGCAGTCTGTTTCTGGATCGCCTCTACAACTTTGGGATGGGAGTGACCAACGTGAGGTACATTGTTCACCCCGTCCAAATATTTTCGTCCTTCGTGATCGAAAAGATACTGCAGCCAGCCCCGTACGATCTTTAGTGGTGTCTGATAAGAAAGGCTCAGCATGGGGCCTAAGTGACAATGCCGAGAGTCTGAGATTTCTTCCGGCGATTCCTCTCTCGCAACTGCTTTGTCATTTTCAATGGCCAACAGGGGTGAGGGATCGGGAGAAACACTGAGCCATATGTTTCGCTCGGATGGTTTGGCTACACCGGGAAAATCGCCAGGATAATTCAAGCAGTTTGTCATCACCTGAAAATGAAGGTGAGGTGACCAGCCACCGTTTTCGTTCTCATTTCCGATTTGTCCAATCTGACTACCAGCTAAAACGGTGTCGCCTTTTTTCAAAGACTTTATAACATCCCGACTCAGATGGCCGTAGAGGGTGAAAAAGTGAACTTTCTCCTCGGGAGAATGTTTCAGAATGACCGTAGGGCCGTAGTCCAGATTCCCCTCATTGTCTTTCACAGAATGAACTACACCTACCAAGGGAGAAAAGATCGAGGACCCTGCTCGTAGAAAGATATCGATCCCCAAGTGAATGGTTCTCCATTCATCACTGTTGTTACCAACGGTACGGAACTGATCAAAAGTGTAGATCATTCGGGGTTCATCATACCTGCCCAGTGCGGGAGTACCGATGATTTCAGTCAAAGCTTCCATGTTTTTCCAGACACCGTTCGTCAGGTCCAGGCTACCGACGGAGAGGTCAACTGTTCTTACTTGGCTAGTATTAAGATCGAGGTTAACTACTTTTGAAAACTGACCCTTATGTTCATTTATCCATTGAACAAGGTGAGTAGTAGAAGGCGACGGCTCTAACCCGCATGCGTGCCTGAAAGAAAAATGGGCAAACTCCGGTGATATTATCTTAAGCATTCCAAGCAGCTGCCATGCCGATGCTTCACTGACAGAGAGGTAAGCATTCTCCGGCTCCAGTGATTTTTGGTGGGCTGCGATAGTTACTGTCATGCAAGATCTCAAACAGGAAAGGGCAAACAGGACTGATATCTCCTCCTCAGTTAAGGGAAAGGTATTATGGTAGGAACAGGTGATTTCCCTGGCGGTGGCCAAGGGATCTGGCTTGTTCAACATTGCGTAAGCGCATGCTACTGCTGGTTCAGCGACCAGCCAGGAGTGGACGGAATCGCCTACATCGATGGCACCCACAATTGCACCTTTTCCGTTTGCATCGGATTTGACCAGTATGTTATGATCATTGGCATCGTTGTAAATAACACCTGTCCGGAGGTCATCTTGAACGGGGAGCAGGGCATTTTCAATAATACTGAGGAAATGGTGAACAATATCTTCCCGCTTACTGTCATTGATTTCATCAACATGTTCACGGATAAGACCGATGCCGTTTTTCATATCCCAGAACAGTTTCCGCTCCATGGCTGGATGGGTGAAGTCAGAAAACGACCGGGTGACTTTGCCAAGGAATCGGCCGAGTTGTCCCATGAGATAGGATGAATGGGGGTAATAATCGGCCAGAAAAATGCCGTCCACAAAGGTGAGGAGTCTGATCCTTATTTTTTCATTATCGCTGTTATGTGTATAGCCAATTAGGGAACCATTTTGATCAGGTAGGGGCAGCGGCCATTGCCACTGGTTGTTTATGGAAGAGAGATGACTGAGTAACTGGTTCTGAAAATCGATCACATCATCACTGTCGGCGGGATTGCATACTTTCAGGACATACTTCTCATTTTTTTGGTTAGTGATTAGAAAGTTTCTGTCCCTTTCACCGGCAAGTTCCAAGACTTCCCCTTTAATTCCGAAAACAGTGTCTGCGGCTCGGTTGGCATCTTCAACGGAAAAGGTGGGGCGGGGATGACGATCGATCTTCATGAACTATTCAATTTATTGCCAATACTGGAACACTTGAAAAAAATGCGACTGCCTTACGACATTCTGACTGACTACCTCACACCGTAATTGTGCTCTGTTGCCTCTTCGTTCCGGTCAGTTGCAGGAGGTGGTTTAGGCGAAAGGGCTGATATCTCGGCTCGGAGTTCATCGGTCATTTCAATTTCTACAGATTGAAGAGACGATTCCAGCTGCTGGACATTTCTGCCACCAATGATGGGTGCTGTGATGGCTTTGTGAGCACCGACCCAAGCCACTGCCAAAGAAACAGGCGAGACACCCTGTTTATGAGCGAAGTCAGCAAAAGCCTCAGCCACACTGTACAGTTGGGGATCACCATAGCGCTCCTCATACATTTTATTCTCCAGTAGACGTCCTTCACTGGGTTTTTGACTTTTGGTGTATTTTCCAGTCAATAGACCACCACCCAGTGGAGAATAGCTGATGACGCTCACATTTTCAGAATGAGCCATGGGGAGCATCTCCACTTCCGCTTGCCGTTTCACAAGATTATACATGGGTTGAATGCACTCGAACCTGTTCCAACCATGTCTGGCTGAAATTCCTAACGCCTTGGCCACTTGCCAGGCAGCAAAATTGCTGGCACCCAGATAAAGCAATTTTCCTGCCTGAACCAGATCATCCAGTGCCCGGAGAGTTTCTTCCAGTGGAGTGAGATCATCGAAACGGTGTATGAAATAAATATCTATGTAGTCGGTGCCAAGACGGTTGAGGCTAGCTTCCACAGCGGTCTTCATATGTTTTCGTGTGGCGCCTCGTGCATTCACATGTTCACCGGTGGGAAAATAGACTTTACTCGTAATGACCACTTCTTCCCGACAGTCGGCAATAAGCTTACCTAGAATTTCCTCTGAGCATCCTTTTTCGTAGACGTTAGCACAGTCGAAAAAATTGATTCCTGCGTCCCGACTTTGGTTGAACATTTTGGCTGATTCTTTTTCATCGGCGGGACCGCCAAAAGTCATTGTACCCAGACAAAGCTGAGACACTTCAATACCAGTGTTACCTAACAATTTGTATTCCATCAGTTTGTTTGTCCTTTTTGAAAAAGTGAAAGATGCAGATATTAAGCGATGTGACAGGTGTTAGGCTACTGATTAATTGACATTCGGGATTTTCCTAGAATTCAATTGATGCCTGCCGCCCGCCCGTGATAACTTATCCCGTGCCCTCGTCCAGAAAGAAGCGGCTCTTCCTCATAGATGGTTATGCCATGGTTTATCGGGCTCATTTTGCCATGATTAGAAGCCCTCTAATCACTTCCGATGGACGACACACCAGCGCTCTTTTTGGGTTCATTAACTCTCTGTTTAAACTGTTGAGAGATGAATCTCCAGATTACCTTGCAGCCGTCTTCGATTGCAAAGAGAAAACATTTCGTCATAAGATGTATCCGGAATACAAAGCTACCCGGGAAAAGATGCCGGATGAACTTCGAGAACAACTCCCCTATATGTGGAAATTGATTGAAGCCATGAATATTCCCCGACTGGAGATGGCAGGTTATGAAGCTGATGACATTATCGGCACGCTGGCGATGAAGGCACGAGCTGCGGGTTTGGAGTGCCGTATCATTAGTGGCGACAAAGACTTTATGCAGCTTATCACTGATCAGATTCTTATGCATGCACCTGGTAAGAGTGGCGAGTCAATTATCTATGGTCCTTTGGAGGTGGAAGAGAAGTGGGGTGTGCCGCCGGAACGAATAATAGATTTGCTAGGACTCATGGGAGACAGTTCTGATAATGTACCTGGCGTCCAGGGAGTGGGTCAGAAAACAGCTGTGAAACTCTTACAGGAATATGGCTCTTTCGAAAATATCCTTAAACATGCTGAAGAAGTGAAGAATAAACGTGTTCGGGAAGGGTTGACGCAAGGCGTAGATGATGCGCACCTGTCGCGAGAACTTGTCACCATAAAAACGGATCTTGATCTGCCCATCGAAGTGGAAGAGATGGAATTGGGGCGGTTCGATTTTGGGACTATGGATCAGCTATTTCAGGAGCTGGAGTTTTTCCGACTTCAAAGTCAGCTGGATGCCTTCAGGGGTGAAGAGAATATCAAGATGGTGGAAGAGGTTGAGAAAGATTTTGTCACAGTGGAAAGTTCGAAGGAACTTAAAACTTTGGTCAAAACACTTAAAGGTGCCGAGCTGATTTCCTTTGATGTGGAATCCACCAGCACCGATCCCATGCGTGCCGAGATAGTCGGTTTTAGTTTTGCTATTAAGCCTGATGCCGGTTGGTATCTGCCTATTTTATTTCCTGAAAAAGAAAAACCACTTTTTGGTGGTAATGACGACCTGTTAACTGTGTTGGCCGAACTCAAGCCCATCCTTGAAGATATATCTCTTAGTAAGTGCGGTCAAAATATTAAGTATGATATGCTGATTATGAAGCGTCATGGCATCGAGGTTAAGGGGGTGCAATTTGACACCATGATTGCAGCTCACCTTATCCGTCCAGAAGCCCATTCCTACAAACTGGATTACCTTAGCCAGGAACACTTGCGTTACACCATGCAGCCCATCACAGAGCTTATCGGTTCAGGCAAAGGTCAGAAAAGGATGGATGAAGTTTCTTTGGAAGATATATCTTTCTATGCTGCTGAAGATGCCGATGTCTGTCTTCAGTTGGTTCCAATTTTTGAGGAAAAATTGGAAAAGGTGTCGCTTGGAAAGATTTACACTGATGTTGAAGCACCTCTTTTGCCGACGCTGGTTAATATGGAGTATCACGGCGTATATGTGGATCAGAAAATAATGTGGGAGATGTCTCAATGGATGGAGGGACACCTGGACAGTTTTTCAACCGACATATACAATCTTGCGGGGACTGAATTCAACATCAACTCCCCTCAACAGTTAGCCACGGTTTTGTTTGATGACCTGGCTCTTCCCCAAGTTCGAAAAAGGTCTACAGATGTAAATGTTTTGGAGTCACTCAGAACTCAGCACCCTCTTCCAGAAAAAATTCTAGATTACCGGAAGTTCCAGAAATTGAAATCTACCTATGTAGATGCCATACCAGAAATGATTCACCCTGAGACTGGACGCATCCACTCGTCATTTAACCAGACCGTCGCTGCAACTGGCCGTCTTTCGAGCAGCAATCCCAACTTCCAGAATATTCCTATCCGAACTAAAGAAGGTCGGGAAATAAGGAAAGCATTTCGCCCTCAAGAGAAAGGTTGGGCACTTTTTTCAGCTGACTATTCACAGATAGAGCTCCGCGTTATGGCACATCTCAGTGGAGATGTGATGCTACGCGCTGCTTTTGAAGATGGTGAAGACATCCATGCGCACACTGCCGCAAATATTTACGGTGTTCCTGTGGATGATGTTTTATCTGAGATGCGGCGCACTGCCAAGATAGTCAACTTTGGCGTTATGTACGGTGCCGGTCCTTTCCGGCTTTCCCAGGAACTGGGAATACCCATGAATGAATCAAAAAAGATTATCGATTCATATTTTGAGCGGTATGCCGGTATTAAACAGTTCATTGACGAGATATTGGCGTTTGCGAGAAAAGAGAAGTATGTTAAGACTATGCTGGGGAGGCGGCGTTACTGTCATGATATTGTAGACAGTAACCAACGGGTTCGAAGTGCAGCTGAGCGAGCAACCGTTAACATGCCTATTCAGGGGACTGCCGCCGAAATGATTAAATTGGCTATGATCAATATTGACGGTAAGCTCCGTGAACAAAATTTTAAAACAAAGATGATCCTTCAGATTCATGATGAACTTCTGTTTGAAGTGCCTGATGAAGAGATAGATGATGTTAAGGATCTAGTGTTGTCAGAAATGGAAAATGCTTTACCGTTAGATGTGCCGGTGGTGGTAGAATGGGGCGTCGGTGAATCTTGGTATCATGCACACTGAGTTATGGAAGCCTCTGTATCTCTAAAAAAAGTCGGTAAGGTTCTAAACGGTCGGTCCGTTCTTGCGGGTCTTTCTTTTGGTATCGAACGTGGTTCTATCATGGCTGTGGTGGGTCCAAACGACTCTGGTAAGAGTGCCCTGTTGAAAACCATTGCCGGATTCTCCAAACCTGAGTACGGTTCTGTGTTCATTGATGGGAAAGATGTGCAGCTTCGAAGGATTGAAACGGCCAGCGTAGTGGGGTATATGCCTCAACGGGCCAACTTCGATTCCCAACTTACCGTTTTCGAAAATTTACAGTTTCACGGCCGGCTGTACGGCATGACACCTCAACGGTTGAACAACCGAATCGCTTCTCTATCAGACCGCCTCGGTTTTCGTGAATTCATTCATGATTTTCCTCATACACTTTCATCAGGCTACCAGAAGCGAGCACTCCTTGCCAGAACTTTCCTTCCGGATCCCCATGTTCTTCTAATTGAAGAACCAACTGCCTCATTAGATCTCCGCGCTCAGTACGAAGTGTGGGATTTTCTACAAGATATGCGAGGTAGTAAAACAATCATTTATACCACACAGTCCATTCGTGAAGCTGAGCGTGTACATGACAGATTAGTCATCATGGACCACGGTAAAGTGGCTCTAGATGGTAAACTTGATCGGCTTCTTGAGAATGCTGGTGAACTGTTCCATTTCCAGATCCACTTCAAAAAATTGTCTAAAGAGCTTTATGATAACATGAGTAAAGTGACCACTGTAGTCAGTCCATCCCAAGTGGGAGAGGTGTTCGATTTTTATGCCAGGGAGCGGGAAGTCTTTTTTGACATTATGAAACTGGCTATTCAGGAAGAACTTGTGGACTATGCGGCTGATAAAGTTGGTCTTGAAACGCTTATTATGACTTCTACCGAGGAGCCGATCCGTTGACCCTTTTTATGGCATTTCTGAATCGCCGGTTAGCCCAACTCAGGCATAGATGGATTGGTGAACTGTCACTGGCTTTGCTTCTACCCATTGGCATATATATCACTCTCGGTTTTGGATTGTCGGGAGGTATACCAAAGCTGCAAGGTGTCCCTCAGCTCGGTTGGTTGATTCCGGGAATAGTTCTGATGGTGGCATTTGCTGGTGCTCTGATTGCTCTCTTTCATGATCTTTTTCATAACAGAGGCATCAACGGTTTCTTTTGTTCAATTTATGCTTCGCCTCACACGCCGACATCAACTGTTATGAGCCTCATGTTTTCAATGTTGCCTGAGGGAATCATCAGGTCGCTTCTGGCGCTGGGAATTCTCCAGACTCTACTTGGCTACAGCTACCCATTTTTTGGACAGTTTCTGTTCCTTTTCCTCGTTGCTCTCGCTGTTTTATTGGGTGGCATGGTAGGTTTAACTCTGGGAATTCTCGCCCGCGATGCTGTTGCAAGCCAGATTGTAATTCTTCTTCTTCTTCTCAGTCTCGGCTTCTGTTCGGAGTGGTTTGTTCCTCTTAATGTTTTTCCCACAGCGATTCAGCCGTTGCTTCATGTTCTCCCTACTTCCATCCTTGTCGAGATGGGCCGAGATCTGCTGTTGAATCAGGACTCTTCTCCGGTCCTGATCCTTGTGGTATTAGGAACAATAGCTCTCTGGACTGTCGTCAACAGTTTCCTGTTCCCCCGCATTTCCACTGAATGAAAGCTTACCTATCCGGCGGGATGGAAAATGCCCCGGAGTTGGGCCGAGCTTGGCGAGATGAGATGACCGCATGGCTGAACAATCAGTTGGGTCACACCGTCTTTAATCCTGTTGAGATACAGAATGAAACACTGACTGCCGAAGAGGTTGAGAATTTCCGGAGCTGGCGTCTTAATCAGCGCGCCAAATTCAAGTTGGCTGTGAGGAAACTGATCAAGCGGGATCTGGATGCCATTAATAATGAAATCGATTATGTTATTTGTTACTGGGACGAAACTGTTCTGAAGGGTGGAGGAACCCATGGAGAAGTAACCTTGGCCCATCGCATGGGGATTCCTGTTTATCTAGTAATGAATATGTCTATTGAAGATGTGAGCTCTTGGATTCTCGGTTGTTGCGAAGGTGAATTTGACAGTTTTGTAGATCTGAAACAGTTTCTGGTGGAGGAGTATGGTGGCTGACGACTGGGTTGTTTCCGCCGATGGAGGTGGCAGCTCAACAGATGTTCTTCTGGCAAATATACCATTAAAAATCGCACTATTGAAGAGGGGAGGCGGAACCAATCCCAATGTTTACGGTGATGATGGCATTGAGAGGTTGAGAAAGCTAATGCAGAAAGTACTCTCTGAAACTGATGTAGAAGCAATAAATGTTGAAACCTGTGTTGTGGGCATGGCGGGGATAAGTCACCCGAAATATCGGCCCACCTTGAAACAAACCTGTGAAGCACTTTTTCCTCAAGCGTCTTTGCAACTGATCTCTGATGCCGAACTGGCACACAGAACAATCTGGGGAGAAGGGCCTGGTATGACACTCATTGTAGGAACCGGTTCCATCGCGGTTGGGGAAGATAAGGATGGAAAATTGATGAGAGCTGGAGGTTTTGGTTTTCAAAGCGGGGATGTAGGAGGTGGCTATTGGTTCGGAAAGTCTCTTCTGACTGAACTCATCGCCGCAGACCGCTCTAATGATGATGAGATTGTCGAATTGAGACAATTGGTGACAGACCATTTCGGAGTTAGCAGTTTTGAAGAGGCCCTTGAAAAGGCGTCTTGTGGTGAAGGTGTGTCAATTGTGGCGGGCCTTACACCTGAGATCTTTAAGCTAGCTGAGAATGGGAATTTCATTGCCAATCAAATAGTTGCCTCAGGCGTTGAAGGACTCCGGGAGTTGGTGGATGAGCTAATTGAAAAGATTGACTTCTCCGGTGATTTGGGCCTTCACGGTTCAGTCATCACAGAATCACATTTCTATAGAACTATGCTCATGAACAGGCTAGAATTTGATGGTTGGAGGAAGGCTGATTTTCCGGCTGTATTTGGTGGACTAGTCGTGGCGGGAGCTGCGGAACCGGAAGAATTGGTTAAGTTCTCGGTCTCAAATGACTAGTCCTATTGCCGAAATATATCTCGGTCGCCTTGTTCACAACTATAGGCTCATTAAAGATCGTGTTGGTAATGCGGAGGTGCTGGCGGTTGTAAAGGCCGACGGTTACGGTCACGGTGCTGTTCCTGTTTCCCAGGTACTTGAAAAAGTGGGTGTAAACTATTTTGGAGTATTTTCTATTGGCGAAGCGTTGGAACTGAGGAATGCCGCTATCAAGGGTGAGGTTATTATGTTTGAGCGTCTTACCCGTGAAGCTGTTCCTCTTGCTGTAGAACATGCAATCACTGTTAATGTTTCATGGTTTGGAGATCTTGATTTATTTGAGGAAATATCCAAGAAGGGAGGACCTTTACCAAAGTATCATATTAAAGTTGATACAGGTATGACCAGGCTGGGAATACCCCATGATGAAGTTGCATCTGTTACCGACCGAATTTTGGACACAGCTGGTCAGCAACCAGAAGGTATTTATACCCACCTCTCCACTTCTGATGAAGGGGATTTATCATTTGCCTACGAACAGAAAACACTATTTGAGGATTCAGTAGATCAAATCAGGGGAATTTGCTCGCCCAATTGGATACATATTGCTAATAGTGGTGCATTGGTTAATATGCCTGATTCTTTCTACAATATGGTGCGTGTGGGGATGCTATTTTACGGTGCAAAACCTTCCGAAGAGATGATCAACCCTCTTTCAATTGAACCGGTAATGAATTTCAAAGGTAAGATTGTTCTCGTCAGAAGTGTGGAAGCAGGAACACCAATTAGCTATGGTGCCCTTTATCGTCCGGAAACCGACATCATGCTGGGGGTGGTTCAAGTGGGATTTGCTGACGGTATGCCAAGACCGTGGTTCGAGCGGGGATATGTTGGCTGGAAAGGAGGCCGATATAAAATTGCAGGTCGGATATGCATGGATCAGTTCATGGTGGACTTTGGAGATAGTGAACCTTCCGAAGGCGACACCGTGTTGATCTGGGGAAAAGATGATGAAAATGCCATTCCAGTTGAAGAAATCAGTAAAGATATCGGGCTAAATCCATACACACTTTTCACGGCTATGAGCGGTAAAAGAGTCGAAAGGATATATCTGAATGAATAGTGCAAAGCAACTGGTATTAGGAATCCTACTAACTACCCTCTGGTACTGTACGCCGCCTTCTCCAACTATTGAAGTAGAACTTAAAGAACCTACCTTAAGTGACTTAAATATTGAAGAAAAGATTGGACAAATGTTCATGGTGAGGTATACCGGTGACTTTTACCGCAATGATGCCGGCAGGTTTCAGAAGGTGAAGCGGCTTATCACTGAGCGCCACCTCGGCGGTGTTATCACTTTCGTAGGGTCAGTTCACGGAACAGTGGCGAACCTGAATGAATTTCAGTCCTTCCCCAAGATTCCACTGCTTGTAGCGGCCGATTTTGAAAGGGGCGTGGGTCAGAAGATTGATGGTGCCACGCTTTTTCCGTCCAATATGGCCATGGCAGCTACTGGAGATCCGGAGCTTTCCTACGAGCAGGGTAAGATCACGGCTCTGGAAGCACGTGCTATCGGGGTTCACGTCACATTCTCACCTGTGGTAGATGTGAACAGCAATCCGGAAAATCCAATCATCAACTTCAGGTCTTATGGTGATTCGCCAGGAATCGTTTCAAAGTACGGGAATGCCTTTATCAGGGGTGCACAGGATCACGGCCTTATCGCTTGCGCCAAGCACTTTCCCGGACATGGTGATACGGGCGTCGATTCACACAGCACATTGCCGGTCATCACCTCTGATGAGGTGACTTTCAGGAAAATTGATCTGGCCCCGTTCAAAGATGCCGTCGATGCGGGAGTCAAAATGATGATGATTGCCCACATTGCCATTCCTGATATGGATGAGAGTCGCTTGCCTGCAACCTTATCCTACAAACTTAACGGTCAAATACTTAGAGAAGAGTTCGGATTTGACGGTCTCATCGTAACCGACGCCATGGAAATGGGTGGTATTACTGAAGCTTTCTGGTCGGCTGAGGCGGCAATTCGAACAATTGAGGCAGGTTCTGATATTGTCTTACTTCCTATTGAATATGATACAGCTATTGACGGTGTAATTTCAGCTGTCCGGAGCGGACGGCTTTCTGAAGAAAGAATTGATGAATCGGTTCGGAAGATTCTTCAGGCTAAGAGAAATATGGGTTTGTGGGATAAGCGCACTGTTTCCGTTAAGCACGCAAGGGATATTCTTAGCGGATGGCAGCATACCTCATCAGCGGCCAAGGCGGCCCGAAAATCAATAACTTTGGTTAAGGATGAGAACGATAATATTCCCATTCATTTAGGCGCCAGCAAGAAAATGAGTCATATTCTCCTTGCCACCAGTGAAGGGATGCTTTCTTTTTCGACTCCTTTTCGGTCTGCCGTCTCCCGACTCCATGGCAATGTAGATTCTCAGTTTCATTACCAACCTCTCTCAGAAACCCAGATTTCAGAGATCGTAGCGGAGACTGATTCTTCTGATCATATCCTAGTGTCTCTGCTTATCCGCGTTGCCGAGTTTCTCGGCACATTTACCATTGACTCAACACATCGTGAACTTATAACTAGACTGCAAGAGACGGGAAAACCAGTTGTGGTGGTCTCATTTGGTTCTCCATACGTTAGTGATGTAGATGAGATAGGCACTTACCTGGCTGGTTATGGCTACGGTTCAATTTCTATGCGGGCCATGGCTAATGCACTGTTTGGTGGTGCCAGCATTACCGGCACACTTCCGGTGGATCTCAGTCCGTCATTGCTTCAGGGACATGGGGTAAAACGAATAATCGGTAGACCGTTAGCCATGTCATCAGAAAAGATCGATTTCAGTGCCGCCCGATCCGTTCTTGAAAAAGCTGTAAGCGATTCTATCTTTCCTGGTGCCTCAGCCATTGTTCTGAAGGAGGGCAATGTTGTCTGGACGCACCAGACCGGTCGTCATACTTACGATCCTTCATCCGCATCAGTAACAGCCGGGACCATTTATGATCTTGCTTCTTTGACGAAAGTGGTGGCTACCACGGGTGTGACTATGAAGCTGGTGGCGCAAAAAATATTGCCGCTAGATGAGCCGGTGAAAGATTTCATTCCTGAATTCACTGGCGGCGGAAAAGAGAAAGTGACTATTCGGCACCTACTGACCCACTCCGCCGGGCTGAAGCCCTTTGATGAGTATCCGCTAGGTTCTACAGCTGATGATATTCTGTCTGATATTATCCAACGCCCTTTGGTATATGAGCCGGGGGAAGAATACAGATATAGCGATTTCGGTCCTATTCTTCTCGCAAAGATTTGTGAAAAGGTGTCAGGGAAAGTTTTTGAAGATCTCGCCTCCAGTTACATTTTTAAACCACTAGGCATGAAAAGTACCTTCTTTAATCCCGATCCATCGGTTTTCGGGCGGGTGGCACCTACGGAGATTGATGAGCGATACGGTCGAGGATTGGTCCACGGCATCGTTCACGATGAAAGAGCGTGGCAGCTGGGTGGTGCGGCTGGCCATGCGGGACTTTTCTCCACGGTCGATGATCTGGCAGCCTATGTACAAATGATGATGGATGAAGGTTTTTATGGCGGACGGCGCTATTTCAGCCGTTCGATCATCGAAGAGTTTACCCGGAAGCAGGAGATGCCAACGGGCAGCGACAGGGCACTGGGATGGGACACACGGGCGAAAGAAGGCAGCTGGTCTGGAGATTATTTCAGCGAAAGTAGTTTTGGTCATACCGGATTTACCGGTACTTCCATGTGGATCGATCCTGTCCGTCGAATCGGCGTGATCCTCTTTTCCAACAGAGTACATCCTACACGAGAAAGAGGAGGAATGACTCAGGTTCGCCGAGATTTTCATAATGCAGTCATGGAGGCGATTCTCAACAAAACATCCTCCTGATCTTGTGCAGACTGTCGATTTTATTGTTCTTTTTGTCTATCTGACCATTGTTTCCGGAGTAGCACTCTGGGCTGGAGGAAAACAATCTTCTGCAAAATCATATTTTCTGGCTGAGCAAAACCTGCCGTGGTGGATGATCATGCTTTCGGTGGTTGCTACGGAAACATCCGTCCTCACGTTTCTAAGCATTCCCGGTGTGGCATACGGTGGCAACTTCGGATTCCTTCAACTGGCATTGGGATACATTGCCGGTCGGTGGATCGTAGCTCGATATCTGTTGCCGCTCTATTTTGAAGAAGGATTAGAGTCTACTTACGAATTTCTCCGCAACCGATGGGGGCAATCGGTCCAACGTTTAGGTTCACTGGTTTTTCAGGTGACGCGAATTTTGGCCGATGGTGTTCGACTTTTCATGACAGCCATTCCTTTAGCACTGATAACCGGTTGGTCTTACGGAGTTTCCATAGCGGTCATAGCGGGATTTACTCTAATCTATACTATTCTGGGCGGCATACGGTCCGTGGTGTGGGCCGATTCCATTCAGTTTATCATTTATATTATGGGTGCTTTCGTAAGCATAAGCCTGTTGAATAGCTTGGTTGACGGTGGGTGGTCTACCATTTTTTCCGAAGCGCGGGCAGCAGGGAAGTTTGCCGTCTTTCAAGGAGGAGATCCGGTTACTCACCAGTACCACTTCGTCACCGCGATAATGGGGGGAATGTTTCTATCACTGGCTTCCCACGGAACGGATCATCTTATGGTTCAGCGTCTTATGGCTGCCAGGAATGTGGAAGCTGGTCAAAGGGCCCTGATTGGCAGTGGTTTTATGGCCATTTTTCAGTTTTTTCTTTTCCTTCTGGTTGGGACAGGAATCTGGGTTTTCAATAATGGTGTCCATATGAACAGTAACGAAGTATTCTCCACGTTCATTATTGACAATCTTCCCGTTGGTCTGAAGGGACTCATCGTTGCCGCAATCTTTTCAGCGGCCATGTCAACCCTGAGCTCATCCATCAATGCATTGGCCTCTTCCACCATGACAGATTGGATCAAGTGGCTTGCGCCTGATCGCTATAACCTGACCACTTCCCGTTTTCTTTCCCTCATTTGGACCGTTGTGCTGGCAGGTGGCGCGACACTGTTTACTTCAACGGAGGGGCCTCTGGTGGAGATCGGTCTTGCAATCGCCTCTTTTACCTACGGCGGCCTGTTGGGATTTTTTCTACTAGGAAGAATGAAAGCGGAGTTTCCAGCTTCATCAGTAATAGCAGGTTTTGTAGCATCCATTGCGGCCATGGTTGTCGTTGTTAGATTTACTGCCGTGGCGTGGCCCTGGTATACAATTATCGGTTTATCTGTCATGGTAGCCACATCTGTCGTAATGCGAATTATACAAAAATGAACCGCTTCCAAAAAATCACCATTTGTCTATTGTTACTTCAGTCGGTTACTATTACCGGCCAAGAGTTTGAGCATTCCAAAGTAGTTACTGTCCCGGATATGGGTTTTTTGCCGGGCGTTTTTTCCGGCCTTGATATCCTCCAGGAAATGAAGTTTGAGCAACTCCGCGATAAGCGGTTGGCGATCCTTACAAACCAAAGCGCGCTGAACAGGGACGGCAAGCATTTCTTGGACCTTCTAGCTGAACAGAAAGACAAGTTTGATGTGCAAATAATCTTCACACCCCAATACGGTATCCTCACTGATCCCGTTCACTCTTTAAAGCCGCCGCCAGACGGAATGGATGAAAGGTTTGATGCCCAAATTAAACGGCTCTGGGGACGGGAGTACAGGCCCAACGTACTCGATCTTCGGGAGGTTGATCTTGTAATCATAGATTTACAGGATACAGGGGTGCGATTCCATACGTTTATGACTACGGTCACCAAAGTGATGGAAGCGGCGGCGGAGTATGAGAAACCGGTGATATTACTGGACCGGCCGAATCCTCTCAACGGAAATATTTTGGACGGGCCGGTGGTGAGACCCCAGTTCCAGTCTTTTGTGGGATATCATCTTGTCCCCATCCGCCACGGTATGACGGTGGGTGAGTATGCCCTTATGGTGAATGAGACGGGATGGATCCGCCAGTCCGTCATTTGTGATCTGACGGTTATTCCCATGTCCAACTGGCGACGAGATATGTGGATAGACGAAACGGGACTCACCGTTACGCCGTTGTGGAAAGGGATTGTTGATCCTGTGACACTGACTGCTGCAGCAGGAATGGGTCTACTGGAAGGGACCAACCTCTCATTTGGTGAAGGGACGTCCAAGCCTTACACTGTTGTGGGTGCGCCGTGGCTGGTACCTAATCAGCTATTAATGGGTCTGAACAAAGCCGGTCTGCCCGGTGTCCGTTTTGCGGAAACAACTTTCACGCCTGATTCGCTGTCTGACAATGTATCTCATCCTTTATATGCAGGCCAAGAATGTTACGGCGTGAAGCTGATCATCGAAAACAAGGACCGGTTTGATCCTTTGAGAACCACAGTCACCATTCTCTCTCTTACCGCCAATTTGGAGCCCCGCCGATTTAAATGGGTGGGAAATAATTATGTGGATAAACTGTACGGACACAACTACCTCCGCCTTTTCATTGCTCAGGAGAGAGACATTAGGAAGCTTCCTGCCACATGGTCCGAAGAAGTGATCAGGTTTAACCAGTTTCGCCAGAAATTTCTTCTTTACTGATCTAGAAAAATGAAGACCGTTAAGTCGGCGGCAATAGTATGTATTTTTTTGGCCGGGCAGTTGAGCGGGCAGGCATACTTTACTTTGCCCAAGAATGTCTGGCGAATTTCGGTGGTGAGGGAAGCGGCATCAGCCAATTGGGTCAGTGCTGGCGGGAAGAAGGGGTTACCCGACGAATATTTTACTCTGGACGGTTACGGTCTGAAGTATTACGATGAACTGAATCTAGATTCCCTGATAGGATTAAATGAGCATCTAGTTAATACAAATGATAGGGTGGATGAAATTATACAGGCTTTTAATAATATATCGGAAGATGAAGGGTGGGAAATACAATTAAATGATTTCAATAGAAATTTTTTCAACCGTGATTCATTTAACGTTAGTGGTTTCATTACAAATTCAGAGAGGACCCTTCAAAGTCAGCTCACTAAAATTCGTTTTGAATACGGAATAACTGAGCGTGTAACATTGACTTTAGGCATTCCCAACTATGCCAGTGCAACACAAGAAAATCAATGGGGTTGGGAAGGTACTATTGACGATAGTCTAAATGCTTTTATTAAGTATCATACTGAGAATATGCAAAAGTTCAATGATTTAGGGATTCCAGAGGATCTTTCAGATCCCTATGATATCACAGCAAGTCTCAAATCAAAACTCAATAATATCTATGATTCTTTTTATACGGCTGACGGTACAGAATCGGTTCTGTGGTTGCTTGATAATGACATCGATCCATTCAAATCATCAATTACCGGTGCTCAGTTCAACCCTTTCTCAAACTCTGATAATGACACGACCAACATTGATTCTCTGATGATTTTCTACCATCCCAATCGTTCCTCATCGGGACTTGGAGACATTCGTTGGGGTCTCAACTTTCATTTGCTCGGTTCACCAGTTTGGGCAGGTGAATCTCTTTTCTCTGTCTATGGCGGATTCGGTATGACAATCCCAACAGCGAAGCTTATCAGCAAGTTCAATCTGGACAAAGTTGATGACACCGGCCGTCCCAAACAGTTTTCTCAGCTTCAGTTGGGTGACGGGGTGACCGCTTTACATTTTTCGCTGTTTGGTGAATTATACAAAACCATCCAGTCAAGAGAATTGAAAATCAACTGGGCAACGGAGTTCAAGTTTAATCCTGAAGGCAAGTTCTGGCAAAGGGTTACACCGAGGGGTACTTACTCAGTCCAGCACGATTCCATACTGTCACAAATTGGAGAAGTGTATAGATTTCGCCGCGGCGATGAACTGTTTGGTTCACTGGCAGCCTCGCTGGAGCTGATTCCCCATAAGTTGAGAATTTCTGCGGGACAGACCTGGTATCTAAAAATGCGGAACAGTTACTACTCAAAGAATAAGCAGTGGAATGAATGGATGGCCGGGGGAACCGATTTGAGAAAGGACTACGATACGCGGAGTGTGATGATTTTTCAGGATCTTGCACTGATTTTCCAAAACACCGATCCCATGAATCAGTTTGGTTCTACGCCGTTTGAGGTTGAACTTTCGGCAACAGTGCCTGTGCTGACGAGACATACCTGGAGCGCTATTAAGGTGAGGCTGTCTTTTGTAACATATTTTCAGTTGTGGTAGAGGGATAAAACTTGGGGAAGAAAAGCAGAACCAGGATCATCAGCTGGTGTTTTTACGATTTCGGTAATTCGGCGTTCACTACCCTTGTCGTCACTTTTATCTACGCCACCTATTTTACCAAGGCCATTGCACCAGATGAAATCACCGGCACCGTGCTTTGGTCAAGAGGTATATCCATCAGTGCAATTCTGATTGCATTACTATCACCCATTTTAGGGGCAATGGCTGACCAGACCGGTCTCAGGCGGCGGATGCTGATCTCCACCACAATAATTTCGGTTGCGGCAACAATTCTTCTCTTTTATCCAACGGAAGGAATGATCCGCGAAGCGCTGATTCTTTTCGTCGTGGGAAATGTCTGCTATGAACTGGGCGGTGTATTCTACAATTCCTATCTGCCAGAAATTGCGCCACTTGAAAAGGTGGGCAGGATTTCAGGCTATGGCTGGGGCTTTGGATATGTGGGTGGTTTAATTATCATGTTTATCGCCATGGTCGGTTTTGTCAATGCCGAAATACCGTGGTTCGGATTGGCTCGGGATGGTGAACACATAAGGGCCACGAACATTTTAGTGGCGGCGTGGTTTGCCATTTTCAGTCTACCCCTTATCCTTTCCGTTCGGGAAGCACCTAGAAAGGGGATAGGAAGCTTGGGGAAAGTCATCAATGATTCTTTCAACCAGTTGAAAGATACCTATCAGCATATTTCAAACTACCGCCAGATCGTCAGGCTCCTTATTGCACGGCTTGTCTATAATGATGGACTGGTAACAATATTTGCTTTCGGTGCCATTTATGCAGCTGGGACCTTTGATTTTACATTTGAAGAAATCATGATATTTGGCGTGGTCCTGAATGTAACCGCCGGCCTTGGTGCCTTTATCATGGGTTTTTTCGATGACAGACTCGGCGGAAAAAATACCATCATTGTGAGTCTTTTCGGTCTCATTGTTGCTACACTAGGTGCTCTGTTGGCCACAAATAAAACTCTCTTTTGGGCATCGGGAATTCTTGTGGGTATTTTTTCCGGACCTAACCAGTCTGCCAGCCGCTCCCTCATGGCCCGTTTCATACCGAAGTCACAAACCAGTGAATTTTTCGGTTTCTTTGCCTTCTCTGGTAAACTGACTTCATTCCTGGGACCGTTGTTGCTCGGTATCTTTACGAGCATGTTTGATTCACAGCGGATGGGTGTGTCGGTGATACTTGTTTTCTTTGTTCTTGGTCTTTGGCTTCTTTTTCGTGTTGATGAAGAAGAAGGAAAGAGGCTGGCAGCAGCATCCAGCTCAGCCACTTGAAAAATATTATAATCTTGAAACTGTAATAATTGAGGATTACATTGGAACACTTCGTTTAACTTGGAGGAGATGAGACAATGAAGAAAACATCATTTTTTGCTATTATAGCTATCGCTATGGTTATACTTGTCGGTGGCACCTATGAAGCCGAAACGGTGGAAACAGCATCAATCTCTATAGAAGGGATGCGTTGCGGAGCTTGTGGCACAAAGGTAGAGACGGCGCTAGCTGGGCAGGCTGGGGTAAAAACTGTGTCAGTGAATCTTGAGACTAAGTTTGCCACCGTTGAATATTATCCCGCCAAAGTTGCAAAGGCCGAACTGGTAAAAGCTGTTTCTGATGCTGGTTTCGCGGTGAATGAGGCAGCCTGTGAATACAGTGCTGAAAAAGCGAAAGCGGCCGCGGAAGGTGCCGCATGTAACCTTAAATCGAAGAAAAAAGCGATTTAGCTGAAATATTACCATCCAGATGTAGAAAGGCCGGTATAACCGGCCTTTTTTTTTGAATTTGCTATTGACACTAAATTTTTAAGAGATTAAACTTCATCAGAGTCTCGTTGGCACGGCGTGCTCTTCAGAGGAACCTAACATTTCTCGAGGGTAGGACCAGCGAGACTCTTTTCATTTGGTAAGAATATTGATTTGAGGGAGAAATCATGGAACAAGTAACAGCAAGGTTCAGTCAGCTGGTTATGCCGAATGATCTGAATAACATAGGAACTCTTTTTGGCGGTAAGATGGTGTCGTGGATGGACATCGCTGCGGCGAAGGCAATTCAACGTTTTCTCCGAGGAACGGAAGCTGCCGGCGGTGTTACTAAAGCCATTGATGAAGTGGTTTTTTCCGAACCGGTTTTCGGCGGGGAGTGGGTGAACTTCGATGCAACCGTTATTTCGGCGGGTAACACTTCAATAACGATAAAGGTGAGCGTCCGAGCCGAAAACGCCAGCGGTAATGCGAGAGATGTTTGCGAAGCAATTTTTACAATGGTGGCTGTAAAAAAAGGTGATGGCAACCAGTGGGTAAAAGTAGCCCACGGTAAATCTTTTAATTAGTTTTCTTTGGCGGTGGGGTCTGTAGGGTATCCCGGCTCACTGCTGTAAACGCGGTCGAGCAACTGGGCAAGATGTAGCACTTCCATTTCTATCCCACGTCGCCTGACGCCCCAGGCCAGTTGGATCTGACAGCCGGGATTTGCGGTTACAAGAATATTCGCACCGGATTCCACAACGGCATCCATTTTCCTTTCCAACAGTTCCAGTGACATTTCCGTTTCTGTAATAGTATACCTTCCGGCACTGCCGCAGCAGTAGTCGGCTCCCCTAAGTGGCATCAGTTCAACTCCGGGAATTTGGGATAGGAGTGACTTAGGTTCCGCTGAGACCCCCTGGCCATGGAGGAGATGACACGGTTCGTCATAAGTAACCTTCAACACTCTACCGTTTGACATCTGTTTCATTTCCAGCCTGGCCAAAAATTCCGAAAGATCAACAATTTTACTGGATAATTCAGCTTTTCTATATTTAGAGTATGACTTTAAGTGAGCTCCACATCCGGCTGAATTAATGACAATATATTCACTAGCTGTATTATCGAACAGATCAATATTGGACTGTGCCAGATCACTGGTCGTTTGCGTGTCACCGCTGTGGGCGTGGAGGGCGCCACAGCAGGTCTGTCTTGCAGGAATATATACATCAAAACCATACCATGTGAGGAGTCGTACCGTTGCTGCATGAACATGCGGATAAAGATGATCCATGACGCATCCCGTGAAAAGGGACACAGTTCCTCTCTTTTCACCTATTGCGGAGTAGAGTGTGTTGTCGCCGGTGCTGAATCGTTGTGGCGGAACCGGTGGCAAAGATGCCTGTAAAGTTCTCAGCTTTGATGGAATCACAAAATCGAAAGGTCGGGTTGAAAACAGTTTCTGTAGGCCCGTCTTTTGATAAAGACGTGTCAGAGTAAACAATGTCGACAGCCAGCTGTGAGAAGTGAGAACTTTCCTTAGCAGATGTTTTTCAAAGAATGAAGGCGGTTTTGTTTCTGCCAAAGCACTTCGGGTGATCTCCATAAGGTGCCCAAACTGAACACCAGAAGGGCAGGCTGTTTCGCACGCTCTGCAGACAAGACACAGATTCACATGTTCGCTAAAGGCTTCATCTATGGAGGCATTGCCATTGAGGGCGGACGCCATGAGGTAGAGTCGGCCACGGGGAGAATCCATCTCTTTTCCGTTTTCCATATAGGTGGGACAGGTGGGTAAACAAAATCCGCAATGGATACACTCCTGAAGCAGACGCTTTTCGTCTTGATCAAATACGGAGGCTAAGGGAGAAACGACGGCTTCACCCATCAGATGCCCCCCACAAATGTTCCCGGGGCAAAGAGGCCGTGAGGGTCCAGATGTTCTTTCAGTCGCTTCATGAGAGAAAGGAATGGTGGCGCCACGGGCCACCGGTCTTCTACAGATGACACACCACTCCCGATGATTTCAATAGTACCACACATCTCAGAAACCTGATCAATAAATGTTGATCGATCTGACCTTTCCGTGAGATCGAGAATTACTGAACCAGAGCCAGGGAGAATCTTCAATGAGCAGTCGGGCTTCCCCACAGAAAAATTGTAAACCAGTTGTTCAACTTTTGACTTTGGGATTGAGATAGCAGCTTCGGCGAAGGGCGGGGAAGCCTTGTTATTACCAAACTGGGCGGTTTTCCAGAAAAATTGGGTATCCTCTTTACTTGCCTCACCCCAGCGATTTGCCGATGACTTTTCAAGGATGGAAGAAAGAACAGTTGACTGTTCAGCTAAACTTTGTTCAGTTCCCATCAATTCAATTAAAACCCACCAATGTTTTGCTTTAGCGGCGGCCCACCGACCCTTGACTACCGTTAACGCCTCAACTTCAACTGGCGAATTATTTATCTGATTGGACATTCCCACCGCTTCTTCAGGTGTTGAGAAACAAGCTCGGAATGTTATCCGTTTTTCGGGAATGGGTGCCAATTTAAATGAGATATCCAGCAGAATTCCCAATGTTCCCCGGGCGCCGATATACAGTTTGTTCAAGTCATAACCACTGACATTCTTTACCACATTGGCGCCGGCTTTGACAATCTTCCCTTCGCCGTTTACCACCGTTGTGGCGATGACCCAGTCCCTGGCTGTGCCGTGCCGGTGACGCCTCGGTCCGAATCGGTTGGCGCTGACTATGCCGCCAACGGTGGAAGTTCCATTCTCTGGAGGATTAAGGGGAATCCATTGACCTGATCCCTCCAGTTTTTCCTGAGCTTCAGAAAAGAGCATTCCGGCGGGAAAGGTGGCTGTCATATCTTCTGGTGTATGGCGGAAACAGGAAGCCAGATTCTTAAGGTCGATCCCAATATCGAATTGATTGTTTGCAGTGAAAAGATCATTACCACCACCGATAGGGAGGACTGTTTTTCGGTCACGGTATGCACCTGCAATAATTTCGGAGATTTCTTCTTTATTTTCCGGGGCAACAATTTCATTAGCCGGAATCTGCTCCCACACTGTGTTTCTCATTTCAGTTTCAGGAATTACAGCCATCCGCCGCCAGCTACTGTTTTCCGAATTTTCGATTCACCGCACCTTGCACCCGTGGGAAAGATTTTACTGGGGTTTAGCAGTCCAGACGGGTTGAACGCTGATCGTACAGAGAGCATTTGAGCTTCATCATCATCAGAGAACATAAATTTGAAGGCGTTCAACTTTTCCGTGCCAATACCGTGCTCTCCGGATAGGGCGCCGCCTAAGTCAATACATTTCTGTAAAATTTCCCGTGATGTATCTGCTGCCGCCTTAACCTGATTTTCATCATCGGGGTCATAAAAAATGGTGGGGTGAATATTGCCGTCACCGGCGTGGCACAGATGTCCGATGCGGAGGCCGTGTCGTTCCCCTGCTTCAACGTTGAACTGTAGGATTTCCGGCAGTTTGGACCGGGGCACTACGCCATCGTTGGTGTAGAAGCCAGGCGTCATTTTTCCGATGGCACCAATAGCTTCTTTCCGTCCGCGCCAGAGTCGTTGTCGTTCCTCCTCACTTTTGGCTTCCTGAAAATTCGTGGCGCCGCTGTTATAACAAATCTTATGGATCTTCTGTGTTTGGTCCGTCAAAGTCGATGACAGACCGTCAATTTCAATAAGAAGGATTGCAGCCACGTCTCGGGGAAATCCGACCTTGAGATGACTTTCTACCGCCTGAATAACCAGATTATCAACAAGCTCCAGGGCGGCGGGGATGATGCCGGCGGAAATGAGGTTTGAAACTGAATTGCTGGCATCTTGAACTGATTGGTAAGAGGCAAGAAATGTTTTCACTGCTTCCGGGTTACGGACCAGTTTCACCGTTATTTCTGTGGCAATGCCGAGGGTTCCCTCAGAGCCTACAAAAAGCCCAACCAGATCGTAACCGGTAGAGTCCTCAGACCGACCTCCCAGTTTAGTGATCTCCCCGTCAGGCATAACTATAGTGAGACCGAGGACATGATTGGCGGTGACGCCATATTTCAGGGTGTGGGGGCCGCCAGCATTTTCCGCAACGTTTCCCCCTATGGTGCAAGCTTTCTGGCTGGAAGGGTCGGGAGCGTAGTGATAGCCGTTTGAATTGGTTGCATCAGATAGATGAAGGTTGATGACACCGGGCTGAATTACAGCAATCTCATTGTCATAATTAACTTCCAGGATACTGTCCATCTTGGACATCTGGATGATAACTCCGCCTTCGGCTGCTACGGCACCACCGCTCAAGCCTGTTCCCGAACCCCGGGCGAGGAACGGCGTTTCATGCTGAACACAACACTTTACAATCTCGGCTATCTCTTCGGTGGATTTGGGTAGCACCACCGCATCGGCACCGTATTTGCTGAGTGTCAGTCCATCACATTCGTAGACGAGCAGTTCGGTGGGGTGAGAGATGACACGGTCTCTGCCCAGGATTGATTCAAGATCTTTTACGAGAGATGATTTTTCCGGCATGCGTCTGCTTAGTTACACTTTGGTTAAGGCGGAAAAGTACAACCGCCGCCAAGTGGACGCAATCGGTAAGGAGGGTCAGTTATCCTTCAGATCATTCACTTCGCACATAACGGCACCACAGCTGCAGATGATAAGATCATTTTCCCGCATCCAGGAATAGTCCGTATAGTTTGCTGACCACGGTGTTGTGCAGTTGGGGCACCTGAGAATAGTGAGATTGAAGAACGGCGTGCTCTCCTCTATAGACTCTAATGTAATGTATTCCATATTTCCTCTTTTAATTAGCATTGTTGCACAGTAAGCATACAAAAGGCGTATATAGTTTACACATTGTCGACAAACCTGTCAAGAAGAATTGAATAATCGTTGCTTTACCCGTTCACTGATTCACACTTAGTGGGTAATTTTGCGCAAGGAATTTTGAGAATGGAGAAAAGCAAATGGCACAGTTAAAAAAAGTTCAGATTTCAAATCAACATTGGAAGAAAGTAAAAAGTGATGCACTGGTGGTTGGTGTGTTCAAAGGTGGTGGTCTTTCTCCTGTTGGGAAAGAGGTTAACTCCGATTTTAATGGACTCATTAAAAGCGCCATCAAGAACGGTGATTTCAAGGGCAAGTCCAATGAGACACTTATGCTCTACACCGGCGGAAGTTCGTCACGGATATTGTTGGTTGGCTTGGGTAAGAAGAAAGAATTCGATCTGGAAAAATTGCGGCAGGCGGGTGGCACCGCAGCAAAGGTGCTCCAAGGAAAAGATAAAACTTCAACTTCAGCGGAAATTCCCGGTATGGATTCACTGAAATGTTCGGCAGCCGACATCACAAAGGCGTTTGTGGAAGGGGCCATACTCGGTTCTTACAAGTTCCTCGATTATAAGACCGATGATGAAAATAAAACTGTACTGAAGTCACTTACTATTGTTGGCGGAGGTAGCAGAAGCGGACTGCAACAGGGTAAGATAGTTGGAGAATCGGTCTGCCTCGCCAGAGATCTGGCGGCCCATCCCAGCAATGTAGCGACACCAAGTCGGCTAGCCAGTGAAGCCAGAAAGATCGCCCGCGCCGGGGGCATGACCTGCAAGGTGATGAACAGGGATCAATTCACAAAACTGGGGATGGGTGCATTTGCCTCCGTGGCCCAGGGGGCTGACGAACCGCCAAAGTTCATCCTATTGGAATACCAGGGCGGCAAAAAAGGTGACCAACCTTTTGCCTTTGTGGGGAAAGGGATCACCTTTGACACGGGTGGTATATCGATAAAACCGTCCTCAAAAATGGATGAGATGAAATATGATATGTGTGGTGCCGCTGCTGTTCTCGGTATTATGAAAGCTGTTGCTGGGCTCAAGCCCAGCCGGAACATTGTTGCAGCCATTGCTGCCACAGAAAACATGCCCGGCGGCCGTGCTTCCAAACCGGGCGATATTGTTAAGGCTTACAACGGCAAGACTATAGAGATCCTCAATACGGATGCTGAAGGTCGCCTAGTTCTTGCTGATGCACTTGCATATGTATCCAAGCATCATGATCCGAAGTATATGATCAACTTTGCCACGCTCACCGGTGCGGTTATTGTAGCACTGGGGCACGTTGCTTCCGGTGTAATGGGGACCGATAAAAAGTTGGTTCAATCCATTCTGAAGGCAGGTGAAACATCCGGAGAGCGTGTCTGGGAACTTCCATTGTGGGATGACTATTGTGATGATGTAAAAAGCAAGATTGCCGATGTGAAAAATCTCGGTGCTTCCGGCCAGGCCGGCACCATTGCCGGTGGCGCCTTCTTGAAAGCATTTGCAGGTGAGACGCCCTGGGCTCATCTGGATATTGCCGGTACGGCATGGTGGGACAAAGATCGGCCGTACATACCGCCGGGACCCTCCGGGGTGGCGGTGAGACTCTCCCTGGAACTTTTGAATATTTTGGGGTAGAGGGTAATTTTACCCGCGATTTGGCGGAGTAGCTCAGCTGGTTAGAGCAGCGGAATCATAATCCGCGTGTCGGGGGTTCAAGTCCCTCCTCCGCTACAAGCAAATCCCCCTTGACAAAAGGGGGATTTGCCATTAACTGTAAAAGAGCATGATTACTGGTTAAAGTACCCCAAATACAGCATTAAGGAGAAAATTATAGTGACAAAAAAGTTAAATAACCCAAATAGTGCAAATGCTATTTTATGGGCAGCAGCTATTTTATCCGCCGCAATACTTGATGCTCCCCAGTTTCTTACAATCATCATCTTGCCTGTATGTGGATTATTATCAATTATTAATGTGAAACGGTGCAGTTAAAAGGATTATAAACCACGAATAGCCTCCTCATTGGGGCTTTTTGTTTTTTGACCTCCTGATTGGCTCCCACTATTTCATTTATTCTTGAAGAAATCACCTTCCTGCCTCTGATTGACGCAATTTGTGTGGTAATGCCGTAGTTATAATAGACTACTGCCATAATAAATTGATATGTCATTAGACAACCGTAATAAACTTCAAGGAGATACTATGAGTCTTAAACTCGTATTTAGGATCTTTGCCGGTTTCGGTGCTTTCTTTGCCATGTCGATGCTGCTGGCACCGGACACTATGATGGCCAGTTATGGGATGACACTTTCCGGTGATGATTCCAGACTGCTCGTACAGTTTTTGTTCTTGATTCAGCTTACGTTTTCCATTGTGGTTTGGCAGCTACCCGCCTGGCTTGGCATTGATCTGGCCAAGGCCGGTCCCACCTTTATGGTGTTGCCTTTGATATTTGTCGCTATGAACATCTTTCACGTTATCACCGGTGTTTTACCGGCGTCGGGGGCCCAAATTATGGAATCCGGTGTCTGGGTGATATTCTCAGGGCTGTTCTATTCCTACAGCAAGAAACCTGCGTAAAGTACAATTCCACGACGGACGAACTAAGTAGTCCTACCTTCGACTGATAGGGCATTCCACTTCGGTTCTATAACTGGTGGAATCCTAAGTTGTAAGATAGATTACAGGAAAACCATAAAAATAGGAGTAACAAAATGCTATTTCATGCAACTCATACACACAGTTACCAGACCTGTCACGCTCATGATGAGGATAGAAAGGCTAAAGTTGTGGAAGCCGTCCAGGCTTCTGAAGAAATCGGGATTAAAATCCACGGCATCTATGTTGATCCCCCGGGACATAATGCATACTTTGTCTTGGAAGCGGACACCATGGAACAGGTGGTCCAATTCTTTGACCCCATGCTTGAATTAGGCGATACTGATATTCATCCTGTTATGAGCATGCAGGCTGCTCTTGACGCCTTAAAAAGTACTGATTAAATAAATTATACCGCCAACTCATACATCAAGCCCCGCCCAGTAGCGGGGTTTTTTGTTTCTGTACCTCCTTGATTGACTTTACCACTATTTCCCTTATTCCTGAATAAATCACCCTCCCGCCTCTGATTGACGCAATTTGCGTGGTAATGCCGTAGTAATAATAGACTTCTGCCATTATAAACTGATATGGCACATGAAGGGGAAAAATTAAGTACGCCAAGTCGGTTTGAGATAAATAATGCTTCTGCTATAGGGAATAAATAGTGTTATCAGCTTTTTCAACCCCTTTCCCAATCTCAACCTGGTAAGTGACGGGGGGTACGGTGCTATGTATAAGACCGACACCCATTCTGATATAATTTTTGGTATTTAGGTGGGGCTCATAACCCGTAAATTACTCAATGGTACAAACTATTGGGGCAGGGCACACCTAGCAATAATTTGGGAGTATACCCTCAAACAATTTATTTAATCCGATCAATAATAGGAATGTCAGTATGGCGACTTTGATTTTGCGGGATACACACCGCGCATTGATAGAGGAAATGGAATCTCTTGATAAATTAAAGAGAGAGACTTCATTAAAGATTAGAGATGCAGCTAGTCATGGAGATCTTAAGGAAAATGCGGAATACCACGCTGCCAGGGAGAAGCAGAGTTTAATAGTATATAAGAAACAATTGATGCAGTCCCATACGCCATTCCAGATCATCGAGAATAGCGAAATTGAAACCGACAAGGTAGGATTTGGCAATAAAGTTACAATCCGTGAAGAGGGCAAAGATGAGGCCGAAGAGTATTACCTATTAGGTCCCATCGAATTTGAGTTGGATCTTTATCCCATGATTGCAACCTACCATTCAGGTTTTGGCCGAGCCATCGTTGGGAAAAAGATTGATGAAGATTTTACGCTTGAAATCCAGGGTAAAGAGACAAAGTTCACAATTACTGCAATTGAAAAGATTTCTGCAGAATGATGATTTTAGAAACAATATTTAGTTTAGTATTTAGTTCAGCACTTTTCATCACTGGTGGGCATTTAATGGATACAAAATTTGGATTACATCATTATAGTGATGAGGATTATAAAGAAGTTTTTTGGCTAAAAAACAAGTCATCAATTTCTAAAAACTGTATTAGACATTCTGAATTGGAAGATATTGAAGAAATTAAAGTTTGGCGTAATAATGAAAATGGGGGAGAAATGGTTACGGCTTATAAAGTAACTAAAAGTAAGAGAATAGAAGCACCCACATCGCGGCATAATTTTTTGTAAATTCATATAGCTAAACCTATAAGGGAGAAAAAAATGATTAATCGCACTGCCTGCTTTTCAGCCTTTCTATTAATAATGATTGGCTGCACGCAAAGACAGGATGTACCCTTGCCTGTAACCACAACCAGCACGGAGGCTTTGGAGTTGTTCAATGCGGGTATAAAGCATCAACTTAACCATGACTTTTTGCTTCAACCGCAGTATTTCCAAAAAGCTCTGGCCCTTGATCCTGATTTTGTACTTGCCAATTTATGGATTAATGAATCAGATCCGGCCAAGTGGTTTGAATATTTTGAGAAAGCCAAAGCCAGTAAAGATAAGGTTTCTGAAGCTGAAAGAATATTGGTTGATATAGCGGTTGCCAATGGAGAAGACAGAACAAAGGATGCCATTAAACTTGGAGAGGAACTGGTTCAAAAATACCCTAACAGTTCAGATTCCTATGTTCATTTAGGCAATGCTTTAAAAGGAATTAATGATTTTGACGGTGCTGAGAAAAATTATAAGAAGGCCCTTGAGATCAATCCAGAAAATTTGAGAGCTCTCTGGCAAATAACGAGTCATCACATGAATGTTTACATTGGTCAAGTGATGCGACCAAAAGAGGAACAGGACAGGGCTCTGGCAGGAAGATATATTGAAAGAATGATTGAGATTAGTCCTGATGCTGGTTCTTTTCATCAAATGCGGGGAAACCTTTTTAGAGCGGAAAGCAATTTTGAATCCGCAAAAAAATGGTATAGGAATGCTTTAGATATAAAAGAATCTCAAGGTGTGCCAAAGGCCGGAATATTAGGTGTTGTTGCCCACAATTTACTTTTTAACGGGGAAGTTGAAGAAGCCCATAATTATTACGATGCGAGCATTGAAGCGAGTGTGCGTCCTTCCCAAAAAATTGGACAATGGAATTTTAAAATTCAGGCCTATTTATTTGTTGATGACTATCATGGAGCTATAAAAGCGGCAGATGAACTTTTGAGCCAAATAAATGATTTAGGATTTTCTGATTCTGAGCTATATCAGAATAAAAGGCAGGTTGAATTCCGGAAATTCCTGGCCTTTGCTCATAACAAGGAACAGGAAAAGGCCTACGATTCAATGATGCTTCTGAAGAACTACAGAAATATGCAAATATCTTCTTTAGAATATGATGAGATCAGAGAAAGAAATTTCAAGATTTTGGATGCTCAACAGGAAGCATGGTATTATTTGCTTTTTGGTGAATATGAAAAAGCAAATTCCAAGTTGGAAGATCTATATGCTCTCGTCAGCAAAATTGATAATCCTACTGCTATGGTTGATTATAGGGCAATGAAAGGGATGGTCCATCTATTCAGTGGTGATGCACAAAGGGCACTGGAATATTTGGATGACACCATTGAAACGGAAAACTATCAATATTATAGTTATTACAAGGCTGAAGCTTTGAAAGCCACTGAACAGGAGGACGAAGCATCTTCAATTTTTTATAATTTGGCCAATTATAACTTTAACAGTTGGGGAGCAAGCTTGGTTAGGTCTCTTTCCAAGGAGCAATTGGAATAAGTAAATCCTAGTTTGAGCTGAACTCCAGGACTTCAGATTCAACTCTTTAAGATAAGTCCTGGATCTGAACAAAACATTCCTTATGAACTGCTCCTGTTTTTGACTTCTCATAAGCACAAAAAATAATTCTAATTTCTTGTTATTACTGACGAGAAATGCTAATCTCACCGCGTAATAGTGGGGAAAAGACATTTGTAATCATTATCCACGTGTCGTGGGTTCAAATCAACAATATTTTTCGGGTTAACCAGATTATAATCAAAAACACTTTTTATTTTCTGCTGACAGCTCTTACGGTAGTTCACGCCGGAAACAGCGATAACGATCTTGTATCAAATCAATTAGAAGCGGTTTCAGTCAGTGAGGCTCCGGTGGTTGACGGAAACGTTATTGATGACCCGGTCTGGGAGACTGCACCTGTTGCCACATCATTTACACAACAGACACCTGATGAGGGTGAGGGCATATCTGAAAAAACTGAAGTGCGGGTAATGTACTCTTCAGATGTTCTTTACGTGGCGGTGGTTTGTTATGACACGGAGCCAGAGCACATTGTTGTTTCTGATACGCGCCGGGACGCTTCGCTGAAAGATTCTGACAGCTTTCGGTTTATTCTGGACACTTTTTATGACAAACAGAACGGTTTCATATTTGGTACCAATCCTGCCGGCATCGAATATGATGCCCAGGTGAATAAAGAAGGACAGGGTGGATTTAACACGGGGCGCCAGTCTGTTGGTGCCGGCGGTGCCTTTAACCTTAACTGGGACGCGGTATGGGAAGTTCAGACAGTTGTGGGTGATTTCGGCTGGAGTGCTGAATTTGCTATCCCGTTCAAAACACTCCGATTCAAAGAAATTAAGGAGCAGCAGTGGGGCATTAACTTCGAGAGGGTCATTGCAAGGAAGCAGGAAGATGCTTACTGGATGCCCATCCCCAGGCAATTCAACATAAATCGCGTATCCCTCGCTGGTACATTGACGGGTCTTGTCATAACCAACCCCAGAAATTTAAAAATAATGCCTTACGGATTAGGGCAGTCGACGACGGGAACAAAAGGTCAGAGCCAACTTGGATTAGATGCCAAATACAGCCTTACATCCAGTCTTACTTTGGACGTTACATACAATACAGACTTTGCTCAGGTGGAAGCTGATGAAAAGCAGATTAACCTTGATCGCTTCAGTCTATTTTTTCCGGAAAAACGACCCTTCTTTTTGGAGAATGCCGGTCTTTTTTCAGTAGGTGAGCCAACCTACTATGGACCGGATATTGAAATGTTTTTCAGCAGGCGGATCGGTATCGGTCCGGACGGTTCATCGGTGCCTATCTTGGGAGGTGCCCGGGTCACGGGAACTGCCGGCGGATTGAATGTTGGCGTACTCAATATGCAGACAGAATCTGTTGAAGGCGTCACGGACGGAAACAATTTTTCTGTGGCGCGGCTGAGAAAAGAGCTGCCTAACAGAAGCGCTGTGGGATTTATTGGTACAAACCGGCAGGGGCTGGGAGATAACGGTGATTACAACAGAGCCTGGGCGGTAGACGGGCAGATTGGGATTGGCGAAGTCAGTTTGTTCAAATCATTCATTGCCCAGTCACAAACACCCGGAATTGACAGTGAAGCTTACGCTTATCTTTTTGAGGGTGTTCGCGAAAGCAAAAGACTATTGCTTCAGTTGCGATACACTGAGGTGGGGGAGAACTTTAATCCTGAAATGGGGTTCCTGGAGCGGCGGGGGTACCGGAAATGGTTGTTCCGTATCCTGAACAGAACTCGCCCGGCCGATCTTTTCGGACTCATGGAAATCCGTCCTCACATTACCTACTGGGGATACTGGAAACTTGACGGCTTTCAACAGACGGGATTTCTTCATGTAGATAGTCATTGGGAATTTCGAAATGGTTATAGAATTGATACGGGAATCAATTTTCCTACTGAAGGAGTTGAAGAGGCTTTTGAAATTTCAAAAGGTGTTATGGTGCCGGTGGGATCTTATCAACACAGGGAAATTCACATTAGAACCAGTACAAACCTTTCAAAACCCCTGAGTGTGACTGTTGTTACGAGGATTGGCGGTTTTTTCGGCGGAGATCGGCGGAGTTTTGATTCCACCATCAGGTACCGATTCGGTGACCGGTTTACCTCAGACTTAATTTCGAAGTATAATGATGTCTATCTACCCGGTGGTAATTTTTTGGCTCACCTTTTAAGGGGGAGACTGACCTATTCATTTTCCCCGAAAGTCTATATTCAGTCACTTTTGCAGTATAACAACCAGACAGATCAGTGGTCCATGAACTGGCGATTTATCTGGCAGCGGTCAGCATCAACGGGTCTTTACCTTGTCTATAACCAGACTCAGGACCTGGACGGCATTCCTCTGCCTGGTTCATCCCGCTCGGTGGTCATCAAATACAGCCACCTGTTTGATGCGCTGAGGTAATTGTCTGCTTATAATGGTGAGAATAATTAGAAATAGAAAGTCTGTTCCAGCGCGATGGTAATTCCTTTGGCTGAGCCGAGCATTCCACCTGACTCGGAAATACCAAAATCAAGATGAAACTTGCTGAAGTTGAGGCCAAAGCCGGCACCCCAGCGGAAATCTTCTAGTCCACCTACTGAAATACCAAATCTGATAGGCAGCCATTTAGTGGCATTAACTTCACTGCCCAAAGAGAGACGAGGGGTAGTACTCATGTTCATTTCATCGCTAAACCCCTGAAGAAGAGTAGAATGAAGTGAAACATTGGGACGGTACTGATAATGAAAACCAGCCAGAAGGTAGCCGGGATAGGCACTATTAACATTACCGGTGGTTTCATCGGTTGTGTTGGATTCTTCAAAGAGGGAATCCAGTTCTGTAATATTCAATTCATCAACAGTGAAATTTACTGACCCACTCATAATGTCCGAATCCGTCCAATTGATCTTGCCAAAAAGGTTGTTTACGGAGATGCTCAGGTACAGTTTTTCACCGGACCGGGCCGCGAAGCCTAAATCAAGGGCAAAACCTGTGCCTGACACAGCGGAGGTTAAGGTCGTTGTTGTTTGAATATTGATGGATTCTTTTCTTGTTGACAGGGTAGAATTAGAGAATTCCGTTGAAATCCTGTTGAGTCCATTCAGATATTTAACAGCTCCACCAAGATAAACCCGATCAAAATATTTGTTCAGGAAAATACTGTAGAATTCTTTTCCATACCCTATTGTTACAGGTATAACAGCTTCAAATTCTCCAGTTCCATCAAGGGACAAGGAATTATCAAATCTCAATCCATTAAATATTAACTCAAACATACTGGGATCTGACGCAATACGGCCGTTGATTTCCAAGCCTGTGCTAATGGCAAAATTGTTTACTGCAAGGCCAAAGGGGACTCGCAATGCTTGTAACAAAATCCAATTATTGTCCGGGAGTGAATTAATCATTTGGTTTTTGAGATTATCATCCATAAAACCGACGCCAAAGTAGTCAGAGATCCATTTAGGGGTGATAGTATTGTTACCAAGGTCAAAAGCGACGGAAGGGAGTTTGACACTCCTGGTCCCTTTTTCTCCCAATGCCTCATCCCGGGACCAGAAGCCCAGATTTGCTGGGTTCCACCCCAAGGCATCTACTCCTCTGGCATAACTGGAAAATGCACCGGCTAAAGAAACGGAACGGGCGGTAAAGTTGGATTGGCCATACAGTGGATATACGCCAGCGGCAGAAAAGGCCACTGTAAATAGGATAGC